>Ga0265780_10000057_pt1 | contig 206543 bp, 155 predicted proteins | sample P1T30metagenome_FD_192432 | JGI IMG/M metagenome (GOLD analysis project Ga0265780, IMG submission 192432) | Plant litter microbial communities from East Loma Ridge, Irvine, California - P1 T30 | ecosystem: Environmental > Terrestrial > Plant litter > Unclassified | place: USA: California...
ATGACCATAGCAAGTCGGTACCACCCCTTCCCATCCCGAACAGGACCGTGAAACGACTTTGCGCCGATGATAGTGCTGCAACCAGTGTGAAAGTAGGTTATCGTCAGGCTAATTAATAGCAGCAAAAGTAGTACAGCATAAAAACCCCCACCCGGTGAACCGTGTGGGGGTTTTTTGCTTTTGAGTCCGCCTGTACCTCACCACCATATCAGGTGTATTCCTCCGCGTCCCGGCCCAGAATGGTCTTGTCCATCGGGAGCGATTTCATGCGAGATGCACTCATCATCGGCGGCGGCCACAATGGCCTGGTCTGTGCCTGGTACCTGGCGCGCGCAGGCCTCAAGGTCACGGTGCTGGAAAAGAGAAGCGTTGTCGGCGGTGCCGCCGTCACCGAGGAATTTCACCCCGGCTTCCGCAATTCGGTGGCCGCCTACACCGTCTCGCTACTGAACCCGATGATCATCCGCGACCTGGATCTGGCCACCCACGGCCTGCGCATCGTCGAACGCCCGCTCGCCAACTTCCTGCCGCTCGACGATCGCCGTTACCTGAAGGTCGGTGCCGGCAGGACGGCGGACGAGGTGGCAAGTTTTTCGCGCGCGATGCACACCGGCTCGACGCCTATGCCGCGCAGCTGGAGGCGGCGGCAGACCTGCTGCGAGAACTGGTCTTGCAAACGCCGCCGAACCGGGTCGAAGGCGGCTGGGCGGCGGCGCTGCCCGAATTCATCAAGGCCGGAAAACTTGGCAACCGGATGCGCAGCTACCGCTGGCCAGCCAGCGCGGCTTGCTCGACCTGTTCACCAAGTCGGCCGGCGATTAGCTACGCGCCCAATTTCAAGCGCGCGGTGCTGGGCCGGCAGATCATGAGCCCGCTCGACCTGGAGCGCGACTTCGGCCTGGGGGGCGACATCTTCCACGGTGCGCTCGGTCTCGACCAGCTGTTTTCGGCGCGCCCGATGCTGGGCCACGCGGATTACCGCGGGCCGGTCGCCGGGCTGTACACCTGCGGCGCCGGCACCCATCCTGGCGGTGGCGTCACCGGCGCGCCGGGCCACAACGCCGCGCGCGAAGTCTTGCGCGACCTGGGCGGGCGGCGCTGACGATGCGGATACGCGCAGCAAGTTGAGCACAAGCCCGGCCTGCGACCTCGTATGATGGCGGCAAACGACCACGCGAAACCCGGAGACGACCTTGGACCTGCTACGCCGCCGCATCACCCTGGCCCTGTTCGCCGCACCCTTCTGCGGCAGCGCCGGCGCGGCGGCCACGTTCGCTGCGAATGCCAGGTCAATCGTCGATTTCGGCGCCATCGCCGACCCGGCAGCCGACAATGCCGCCGTCAACACCCGCGCCATCCAGGCCGCCATCGACCAGCTCGCCGAGCAGGGTGGCGGCACGGCGGTCGTGCCGCGCGGCGTGTTCGTCAGCGGTGCCCTGTTCCTCAAACCGAAGGTGCACCTGCACCTGGACCAGGGTGCGGTGCTGAAGTGTTCCACCGACATGAAGCACTTCCCGGTCCGACGCACGCGCATCGAAGGTCACTTCGAAGACAAGTTCAATCCGGCCCTGATCAATGCCAGCGGTTGCGACGGTCTGCGCATCACTGGCGAGGGCACGCTCGACGGCGACGGCCGGGCGGTCTGGGACCTGTTCTGGAAGCTGCGCAATGCGGCGCCCGACCCGCGCAACTTCCCCAACCTGGGCGTGGCTCGCGCCCGGCTGGCCTTGATCGAAAAATCCCGTGGCGTCGTCATCGACGGCGTTACCTTCAAGGATTCGCAGTTCTGGAATTTGCACTTGTACGATTGCGAAGATGTCCTGGTGCGCAACGCACGCTTCCAGGTGCCCGACGATTACAAGCAGGCGCCCAGCACAGACGGCATCGACCTCGATAGCTGCCGCAAGGTCACCATCGACGGCTGCCGCTTTTCCGTCACCGACGACTGCATCGCGGCCAAGGGCTCGAAGGGGCCGCATGCGCTGGACGACAAGGACAGTCCGCCGGTCGAGCATATCCGGGTGCGCAATTGCGTCTTCGAGCGCGGCAATTCGGTTCTGACGCTGGGCAGCGAGGCGACGGTAGTGCGTGACGTAATCGTCGAAAACTGCCGGGCGACCAGGGTGGGCAATGTCGCGGTGCTCAAGCTGCGCCCCGATACGCCGCAGCGATACGAAGACATCCACTTCCGCGACATCACCCTCGACGGCACAGGCGGCAGGGTCGTCAGCATGCAGCCCTGGACCCAGTACGTCGACCTGAAAGGCGCGCCGCCACCACGCTCCAGCGTGCGCAACATCAGCCTGACCGGCATCCGCGGCAGCTTCGGCGCGATGGGCACGATACGCCCAAATCCGGGCCAGACCGAGATCGGCGACATCCTGCTGAAGGACATCGCGCTGCAGCTGGCGAAGGAAGGCTTCGAGGTCGAGGCGGCCGCCCGGCTGCGCCTGGAGAACGTGGTCGTCAACGGCAAGCCGCTCAGGCTGTAAAATGCCGCCTCCAAGCGAGGCTACCATGACCCATGCAGCACAGACGATCACGATTTCGAGGATACTCCACGCCGGCTACGTGATGGCGTGCGAGGGCACGCGCATCGCCTTCGACACCATCTTCGAGAACCCGTTCAGCCGCAATTGCCACGCTTTCCCGGAGGTGCGTTTCGACCGCGATGCCATCCGCCGCCAGCGCTTCGACGCGGTCTTCATCTCCCACTTCCACGACGACCATTGCTCGTTCGACAGCCTGGATCTGCTGGATCGCGCCACGCCGATCCACATCTACTGCATCTTCGATGAGTTGTTCGAGATGGCGCGCCAGCTCGGCTTCACCCAGGTTCATGCGCTGCGCCTGAACGAGGCGGTTGCCGTCGGGCCGTTCAGGGTGACGCCGCGCGAAGCCATGGATGCCGATGTCGACTCGATGTTCCAGGTGCAGGCGGCCGGCCTGAACCTGCTGAACGTGGTCGATTCCTGGATCGACGAGTGTACCCTGACGCAGCTGGTCGAGGAGGGGCCTTGGGACATGGTCTTGTGGCCCTTCCAGACCATGCGTGAGCTCGAAGTGCTGGCGCCCTCGCGTCATGCCCCGGCCCCGCCGACGCTGCCCGAAGAATGGCTGCCGCAGCTGCAGGCATTGGCGCCGCGCTACGTGGTGCCGAGTTCCTGCCAGTTCCGGCAGGAGCCGTGGTCGTGGTACAACCGCGCCTTTTTCCCGATCACCTATGCGCAGTTCGCGCGTGAAGTGAGTGCGGCGCTGCCGGCGGCGCAGGTGCTGCGGCTCGATCCTTCGGTGTCGGTGAGCCTGGACGCGGACGGGCTTCACCCGGCGCCGTCCCTGGACTGGGTGATCCCCGTCGGGCCGCAGGATGTCGACTACTTCTACGAGGGCAATGCCGCGCCACCGTCCACTGCGGACATCGCGCGCCACTTTCCGGCACTGACCGAAGCCCAGTTTGCGCGCGTGCTGGATTACTGCCGCAAGGAGCTGCCGGCTGCCTATGGGGAGGTGGAGGCCACCTCCGATTACTTTGACCAGCCCCGTACCTGGCAGCTCACTCTGTACGACCATGAGGGCCGTCCCACGCGGCTGCGCTACCGCTTGGCGCCCGGCGCTCCGATGCGCCCGGACGACGGCACTACGCCGCAGGGCTGGACCACCGAAATCCCCGCCACCAAGCTGTACGGCGCGCTGGAAGAGGGCGAGTCGATGACCACGATGTACCTGCGTATCAACGACAGCGTTTTCGATGCCGATACCGAACGCGATCTCGAGGACGCCGACATCGTCGACGACCCGCTGATCCGCTGCCTGTTCAGTGCCACCTTCGGCGCCTACCAGGCGGCCCAGCTGCGGCGCCTGCTGGCGCGCTGAGGGCAAGCCTGGCCCGCAACGGTGGCCTGGCCCTCCTGAATATACTGGCCGCGGGCCTGGCTGCGTTGGCCTGGGCCGGCCGCCGCGGCGCGCTGGCGCGCCGCGGCTGAAGCCCGTCGTCAGCGGCCGTCGCGCCCCTGGTCCGCCTCGGTATCGAAGGCATCTTCGCTGGTCCGCGCCACCGGCAGGTGCCAGTCGTAACGCAGCGCCGCCAGGCGCAGCGTGAAGCACAGCAGCGCGCCGGCGCAGGCCAGCGTTGCGCTGTGCCACCCGAGCGCATCGCCGACCACCACGACGGTGGCGCCGGCAAGCGCCGCCAGCGCATACACCTCGGCGCGCATCACGGCCGGAATCTCGGACAGCAGCACGTCGCGCGCGATACCGCCGCCGATCCCGGTCAGCATGCCGAGCAGCGCGGCCATGAAAGGCTGGACCCCGAACACCAGCGCCTTCTGGGCGCCGGCGACGCAGAACAGTCCGAGGCCGGCCGCGTCCAGCACCAGCACGGTGCTGCGCAGGTGCCGGAGGCCCGGGTGCCAGAAGAAGATCAGCACACCGGCCAGCAGCGATGCCGCCAGGTAGCGCCAGTCGCGGATCGCGGCCGGCGGCGTGGCGCCGATCAGCAAATCTCGCACGATGCCGCCCGAATTGGCGGCGACAAAGGACAGCACCAGCACCCCGAACAGATCGAGGCGGCGGCGCACGCCGGCCACCGCGCCGCTGAGCGCGAACACGAAGGTGCCGAGCAGGTCCAGCGTCAGCACCAGGGTGCGCAGCGCGGCACCCACGTCAAGAGAAACAACAGCGAACACGCGAACACGCCTCAATCGGATCAACATGCCATTATGAGGCCTGGACGCAGGCGCGGGAAGCGCGCTGACACTGACCACATTCGGGGCCATGGGCGGCTGCTACACTCCGGCTTTCGACATTCCCCAGCGCCGCCATGTCCCGCATCGACTTCAACCACCTGCAAGCCTTCATCCTGGTCGCGCGCGAGCGCAGCTTCACCCGCGCCGCGGCCCAGCTGGGAGTGACGCAATCGGCGCTGAGCCACACGATCCGCAGTCTGGAAGCGAAGCTGGACGTGCGCCTGCTGACCCGTACCACGCGCGGCGTCGCGCCCACCGAGGCTGGCGAGCGCCTGTACGCGACGCTCGAGCCGCACTACGAAGGCATCGCCGGCGGACTGGCGGCGCTGGGCGAACTGCGCGACAAGCCGGCCGGCACGATCCGCATCACGGCCCACGATCACGCGGCCAGCACCGTGCTGTGGCCGCGGCTGGCGCCGCTGCTGCCTGCCTATCCAGACCTGAAGATCGAGATCGACATCAATTACGGCATGATCGACATCGTCGCCGAGCGCTTCGATGCCGGCGTGCGCCTGGGCGACCAGGTGGCCAAGGACATGGTGGCGGTCCGCATCTCGCCGGACGTGCGCATGGCCGTGGTCGGATCGCCAGCCTGCCTGGCGGGGAGGGCGCCGCCGCGCGTGCCGCAGGACCTGACCGCGCACAACTGCATCAACATGCGCCTGCCGACCCACGGCGGCGTGTATGCCTGGGAGTTCGCGCGCGCCGGTGAAACGCTGCAGGTGCACGTCGGCGGCCAGGCGGTGTTCAACACCACGCCGCAGACCCTGCAGGCGGCGCTCGACGGCGCCGGCCTTGCTTACGTGCCGGACGACCTGGTCGGCGCACACGTCGCGGCCGGGCGCCTGCAGCGCGTGCTCGAGGACTGGTGCCCGACTTTCCCCGGCTATCACCTGTACTACCCGAGCCGGCGCCAAGCCTCGCCGGCGTTCGCGCTGGTGGTGGATGCCTTGCGCTTGCAGGGGTCAGGCGATTCATGAGATATGCTCATATCGGTCTTGAACGTTTACGGGCTTCTCTCATGAGATAGTCGGCACTATAGTCGCATCCTGATCGATGCCCGACTGGCGGGCGCCTCATGAAAAGGAAACGACATGGAACTGAAACGCCCAGGCTCCCAGCCCTCGATGAAAGGCCCCGAGGCATACTTCACCGGCACCGTGCGGGTCGACCCGCTCAGCCCCGCGCACGAACCCTCGCGCGTGTCGGTGGCAAGCGTCACCTTCGAGCCGGGCGCGCGCTCGGCCTGGCACACCCACCCGCTGGGGCAGACCCTGGTGGTGACCGCCGGCTGCGGCTGGACCCAGTGCGAGGGCGGACCGATTGTCGAGATCCGCGCAGGTGACGTCATCTGGTGCCCGCCGGGCCACAAGCACTGGCACGGCGCCGCCGAGACCACGTCGATGACCCACCTGGCGATCCAGGAAGCGCTGGACGGCGTCAACGTGGTGTGGCTCGAAAAGGTGAGCGATGCCGAGTACGACGTCGGCCCGAGCGCAGCCGGACATACCCACGGTTGACGCGCAGTCGATACTGGTGCTCATTAATTGCGCCGACGATTCATGACGGGTGCTCATAAGGGCAAGCAATCTGCAGCCGTGAGCTTGTGCGCGTTTGCCCGTATCATGCGCACTGGGTCGGGGATCAAGCGCCGGCCACCACAAGATTTCAAAGGAACACAATGACTGTAAAAGCGTATGGCGCACTGGCCGCCGACAAGCCGCTCGTATCCCTCGACATCGAACGCCGGGCGCCGGGCGCGCATGACGTCCAGATCGACGTCGCCTTCTGCGGCGTCTGCCACTCGGACCTGCATACCGTGCGGGCCGAATGGGCCGGTACCCTGTTCCCCTGCGTGCCGGGTCATGAAATCGTCGGCCGCGTGTCCGCCGTCGGCGGCCACGTGAACGGCGTCAAGATCGGCGACCTGGTCGGCGTCGGCTGCATGGTCGACAGCTGCCAGCACTGCGCGGATTGCGAAGACGGCCTGGAAAACTACTGCGACGGCATGGTCGGCACCTACAACGGCCCGACTCACGATGCCCCCGGCCACACGCTGGGCGGCTACTCGGAGCAGATCGTCGTGCACGAGCGCTTCGTGCTGCGCGTGAGCCATCCGGAAGAACAGCTGGCCGCCGTGGCGCCGCTGCTGTGCGCCGGCATCACCACTTACTCGCCGCTGCGCCACTGGGGCGCGGGTCCGGGCAAGACCGTCGGCATCGTCGGCATCGGCGGCCTGGGTCACATGGGCATCAAGCTGGCACGCGCGATGGGCGCCCACGTGGTCGCCTTCACCACCTCGGAATCGAAGCGCAAGGATGCGCAAGCCCTTGGTGCGCACGAAGTCGTCGTCTCGCGTAACGCGGAAGAGATGGCCGCCCGTGCCAAGACCCTGGACCTGATCGTCAACACCGTGGCCGCACCGCACGACCTGGACGTTTTCCTGAATCTGCTCAAGCGCGACGGCACCATGGTGCTGGTCGGCGCCCCGGCCACGCCGCACCCGTCGCCGCAAGTGTTCAACCTGATCACCAAGCGCCGCGCGATCGCCGGCTCGATGATCGGCGGTATCCCGGAAACCCAGGAAATGCTGGACTTCTGCGCCCGGCACGGCATCGTCGCCGACATCGAGATGATCCGCGCCGACGAAATCAACGAAGCTTACGAGCGCATGCTCAAGGGTGACGTCAAGTACCGCTTCGTGATCGATAACGCGACCCTCGCGGCCTGATCGTTCCAACCATGAAGCCGCCGTCCTGCATCGCGCGGGGAGGCGGTTTTTTTTATATCCTGATGAATCCAGAAATCTCACTCGCTCCCGGCACCCGACTGGAGCAGCCCGCCGCATGGGGTGCCGTATTTGCCCTGTCGCTGGCCGCGTTCGCGCTGGTCGCGTCCGAATTCATGCCGGTCAGCCTGCTCACGCCGGTCGCTGCCGATCTCCACATCAGCGAAGGCCAGGCCGGGCAGGCGATCGCCATCTCCGGCGCCTTTGCGCTGCTCACCAGTCTCCTGATTCCGGTGCTGGCCGGACGGCTCGACCGCAAGGTGCTGCTGCTGGCGCTGACCGGCCTGATGATCGGCTCGGGCACGGTGGCCGCCTACGCGCCCGACTACACGATGTTCATGGTGGGCCGCGCCCTGATCGGCGTCGCCATCGGCGGCTTCTGGTCGCTGTCGGCAGCGACCGCGATGCGCCTGGTGCCGGCCGCGCAGGTACCGCGCGCGCTCGCAATTCTCAATGGCGGCAATGCGCTGGCGACGGTGATCGCCGCGCCGCTCGGCAGTTACCTGGGCGGCGTGATCGGGTGGCGCGGCGCCTTCTTCTGCGTGGTGCCTGTGGCGGCGCTGGCCTTTGCCTGGAAGGCTTTCAGTCTGCCCTCGATGCGGCGCGACGCCGCGGCGCACTCGTCCAACGTATTCAAGCTCTTGAAGCGGCCTGCGGTGGCCCTCGGCATGGCGGCATGCGGCTTGTTCTTCATGGGGCAGTTCACGCTGTTCACCTACCTGCGGCCCTTCCTGGAATCGGTTACGCATGCCGGCGTGCAGACCCTGTCGCTGCTCCTGCTGCTGGTTGGCGTGGCGGGCGTCGTCGGCACCACCGTCATCGGCCGCTTCCTGGAAAACGGCATGTACCGCGCGCTGACCTTGATTCCGATGCTGATGGCGGCGATCGGCCTGCTGCTCACCGTGTTCGGCGGCTCGGTGGCCGTGGCGGCGATCCTGCTGGCCCTGTGGGGCCTGGTGGGGACGGCGGCACCGGTCGGCTGGTGGACCTGGCTGGCCAGGACGCTGCCGCACGACGCCGAAGCCGGCGGCGGCCTGATCGTGGCCGTGGTGCAGCTGTCGATCATGTTCGGGGCCAGTGTCGGCGGCCTGCTGTTCGACGGCCTTGGCTACGTGGCGACCTTCGGCGCCAGCGCGGCGATGCTGCTGCTCGGCGCGGTACTGGCGCTGCTTGCCGCGCGCGCCAGCCGGCGCGAAAGTTGAGATGCCCCGGCCGGCGCTGCGCGAGAAGTCTCAGCCCTTGTGGCGGATCGCGTCGATCACCAAAGCCAGCGCCCGCGAAGCCTGGCGCCGGCTAGGGTAATAAGCATGCAGCCCGGGGAAGACCGAGCACCAGTCCGGCATCACGCTCACCAGCCGGCCCGACTTCAGATACGGTCCCACCAGGCTCTCGGGCAGGTAGGTGATGCCGATGCCGCTCAGCGCCGCGTTGAGCATGTGGTAGACGTTGGTGAACACCGTCTGGCCGCGCACCTGCACCTCCATGTCGCGCCCTTCGTGGCGCAGCTCCCAGGCATACAGGCCGCCGCTGCTGGCCAGGCGCAGGTTGATGCAGTTGTGCTTCATGAGTTCCTGCACCGTGGCCGGCACCGCGTGCCATTCGAAGTAGGACGGCGCGGCCACGATCATCATCTGCACGTCGGGCGTCAGGCGCACGGCGATCATGTCCTTGTCGACCTGGTCGCCATGGCGCACGCCGATGTCGTAGCGTTCGGCCGCGATGTCGACGATGCGGTAGTCCGAGCTCATTTCCACGTGCAGGTCCGGGTATTGCGGCAGGATCGGCGCCAGGCGCGGCCACAGCACGGTGTCGATCACGTGGTCGATGGCGGTGATGCGGATGGTGCCGGCGGGCTTGTCGCCGAGGTCGCTGACGGCGGCGATCTCGGCCTCGATTTCTTCGAGGCGCGGCGCCACGTTCTGCATCAGGCGCTCGCCGGCTTCGGTGGGCGAGACGCTGCGCGTGGTGCGCGTGAGCAGGCGCACGCCGAGACGTTCTTCCAGCGCGCGCACGGTGTGGCTGAGGGCCGATTGGGTCATGCCCAGCTTGGCGGCGGCGCGGGTGAAGCTGCGTTCGCGCGCGACCGCGAGGAAGACGAGGATGTCGTTGATGTTGTCACGGGCCATGCGCGCATTGTACAGGCGCCGGCCCGTGCCCGTGGTGGCCTGGTCAGGCCTCGTCGACCAGCGACCTGGCCTGCACCACCTGGCCGCGGTAGGCATCGAAGATGTGGCGCAGGGCGTTGGCCATCGTCACCTCTGGCGCCCAGTCCAGCTCCGCACAGGTATTCTCGATCTTCGGCACGCGGTTCTGCACGTCCTGGTAGCCGTTACCATAGTAGGCGCCCGAGCTGGTATCGACCAGCTTCACCTGCTTGGCGCTCTCGCGGTATTCCGGATATGCATCGGCGAGGTCCAGCATCATGCCGGCCAGTTCGCGGATAGAGTAATTGTTGACCGGGTTGCCGACGTTGTAGATCTTGCCGCTGGCGGCGCCGTCCTTGTTCTCGATGATCTTCATGAGCGCCGAGATGCCGTCGTCGATGTAGGTGAAGGCGCGTTTCTGCTGGCCGCCGTCGACCAGCTGAATGTTCTCGCCGCGTACGATGTGGCCGAAGAACTGCGTCAGCACGCGCGACGAACCTTCCTTCGGCGTGTGGATGGAATCGAGGCCGGCGCCGATCCAGTTGAAGGGGCGGAACAGCGTGAAATTCAGGCCTTCCATGCCGTAGCCCCAGATCACGCGGTCCATCAGCTGCTTGGCGCAGGCGTAGATCCAGCGCGGCTTGTTGATCGGGCCGTAGACCAGGTTGGAGTTTTCCGGGTCGAACTCGGCGTCCTGGCTCATGCCATACACTTCCGAAGTCGACGGGAAGATCAGATGCTTCTTGTATTTGGCGGCCGAGCGCACGATCGGCAGGTTGGCTTCGAAGTCGAGTTCGAACACGCGCAGCGGTTCCTTCACATAGGTCGACGGCGTGGCGATCGCCACCAGCGGCAGGATCACGTCGCACTTCTTGACGTGGTATTCGACCCACTCGGTGTTGATCGTGATGTCGCCTTCGAAGAAGTGCATGCGCGGATGGTCGAGGAACTCCTTGATGCGCTCGGACTGCATGTCCATGCCATAGACTTCCCAATCGGTGGTCTCGAGGATGCGCTTGGACAGGTGGTGGCCGATGAAGCCGTTGACGCCGAGGATGAGGACTTTTTTCATGTGGGACTTTCGTGGAACGGTGTGACGGAGTAAAAATTAGCTATTGCTGATGATGACGCGGCGGGCGTCGGCTTCGACCACGTGCAAGTGCACGCGCTGGCGCTGCATCTCGAACACGAGGTCGGCGCGCGCGATCGCCAGGCAGGGAATCCCGCGCGCGGTGTTGTCCTGCCATTCGCGGATGAAGGCGGCGACCGTGGGAATCCCGAGTGCCGGCTGCTGGCGCAGGCCGAAATCGAATTCGTCCCGGTAGTCGACCAGGGTTACCGTGCGGCCCAGGTAAAAGCTCAGCGACTGCTCGTACAACCCGACCGAATACAGGTGCGTAGCCGGCGTGAGCACAGTGCGCACCGCAGGCAGCAGGGCGGTGCCGGCGCGCGCCTCGCCAAGCGGCTCGAAGCCGGCCAACAGGACCTGGCTGGCCATGAAACTGGACAGGGCCAGCGTGAGTACGTAGCCGTCGAGCTGCTTGTGCCGCCCGACCCACAGCGCCAGCATGCCTCCCCCGAGTGCCAGCATGCCGGCCAGGTTGACCCACAGCGCGTAGGCGGCATACAGCGCCGCTTCGCCTTCGTGGCGCGCGAAATCGGCAGCGAAGGGCGCCACCAGCAGCAGTCCGAGGCCGGTCAGGGCCAGCAGGACGGCATTGATGCTGCGGCTGGCGCGCGAGGCCTGGCCGAGGTGGCTGCCGACCAGCAGTGCCAGTGCCGGGAACACCGGCAGGATGTAGCCGGGCAGCTTCGAACTCGAGAGGCTGAAGAAGGCGACGATGAAGACCAGCCACACCAGCGCCAGCAGGCGCGGACGGAACGCACCTGCGGTATCGGCAGTCCCGCGGCGGACCACGTCGCCCAGGCTGGGCACCAGCATCCCCAGCCACGGCATGCTGCCGACGGCCAGCAGCAAGAGGAACAGCCAACACGGTCCCTCGCGGTGGTGCTCCTTGAGCAGGAAGCGCTCGACGTGTTCGTGGATGAAGAAGAAGTGCGGCTGTTCCGGGTTCTTCAGGCCGACGAGGATGAACCAGGGCGCGGCAATGGCAAGGAAGAGCACCAACCCTTTGCCGGCGTGCAACCGGTTCAACAGCCCCCAGTCGCGCGCGAGCAGCGTGTAGACGGCCAGCGCGCCAACCGGCAGCACGATCCCGATCAGACCCTTCGACAGGGTCGCCAGCGCCATGCCGGCCCAGCAGGCCAGCATCCAGCTGCGCCGCTCGCCCTGGCCGGTGTCTTCACGCTGGGCCAGCAGCAGGGCGCACAGGCTCAGGGTCAGCATGGCGGACACGCTCATGTCGACCGAAGCGACCTGGCTGCCGAGCAGCCAATAAAAGCAGGAACCGAGCACCAGCGCCGCGTACAGCCCGGCGCGGCCGCCGAACACGCGGGTGCCGGCGTAGGCGGTCAGCATCACGCCGAAGATGCCGCACAAGCCGGTCCACAGGCGCGCCTGCCATTCGCCGAGGCCGAACAGCATGAAAGTGAGCGCATTCATCCAGGCCTGCAGCGGCGGCTTTTCGAAGTACTTGATGCCGTCCAGGCGTGTGGTGATCCAGTCGCCGCTGGCGAACATTTCGCGCGCGATCTCGGCATAGCGCCCCTCGTCGGGAGGCACCAGCGTGCGGATCGACAGCACATACAGGGAGATGAGGACGAAGCAGGCCACGAGCGTGCCCATGGCCGCCCGGTTGCGGTGGAGTGGATGCATGACTCGGTTCAGGCTGATGGAGACGTCGATGGCGTGCGCGGGAAGCGCAAGGTAAAGGTGCTGCCCTGGCCGATGCCGCTCGCGACGTCGACCGTGCCGCCATGCAGCTCGGCGATGGAACGCACCACTGCCAGGCCCAGACCGGTGCTGTCGGTCGAACTGCGGGCGGCGTCGGCGCGGTAGAAGCGGTCGAACAAGTGCGGCAGGTGGCGGGCGGCGATGCCGCTGCCGGTGTCGCTGACCGAGATGACGACGGCGTCCCGCGTCGACTCGCCCAGCAGGCGGATGGTGCCGCCGCGCGGCGTGTAGCGCAGCGCATTCGCCAGCAGGTTCGACAGCGCCCGGCGCAGCAGCAACGGATCTGCCGTCAGGTGGCCGTCGGCGCGCGCCTCCAGCGTCACGCCTTGTTCCTCGGCGGCGATTTCATAAAACTCGATCAGCTTCTGGAATTCGCCGGCCAGCGCCAGCGGCTCGAGGTGCACGTGCTGCTCGGCGTTGTCGGCGCGTGCCAGGAACAGCATGCTGGCCACCATGCGCGACAGCCGGCTGCCTTCCTCGACCACCACTTCCAGCGTCTGCTGGTATTCCAGCGGGGTGCGGGCACGCTGCAAGGTCACGCTGGCGGCGGCCACCAGGTTGTTCACCGGCGAGCGGAATTCGTGGGCGATGTCGGACGAAAAGCGCGTCAGCTGATCGAAGGACTGCTCCAGGCGCGCCAGCATGGTGTCGAAATTGTGCGCCAGCGCGCGCAGTTCGGCCGGCCAGGCGTCGTCCGCGATCCTGGCGTGCAGCTTCTCGGCATTGATGCGCCCGATCTCGGCGGCGATCGCGCGCACCGGAGCCAGCCCGCGCCGCGTCAGAAGGAAGCCGATGGCGGCGGACAGCAGGATCGCCAGGCCGACCACGCCGGCCAGCTTGGCACGGTAGGCTTCCAGCAGCTGCAGACTCTCGCTCACGTCGAGCACCCCGCGCAGCACGGTGCCGCGTGGGCCGAGCGCAGGGCCGTGCACTTCGACGGCTTCCGGGCCTGGCGTATCGACGGCCAGGTCGTGTACCAGCAGGGCACGGCGGCGGCCATCGACGGTGTCATCGACGCGCGCAGGCGCTGCCTGGGCATGCAGCGGCGTCAGTGCGCTCGCAAAGCGCGGCGCATTGGCGGAGGCGTCGCGCACCGTGCGGTCGGGCGCCAGCAACTGCCAGCCGAAGTCGTCGTAGGCTTCCTGGTATTCGCGCCATTCGAACTGCCACTGATTCGGCGGCTGGTGGCGTACCGCCAGATTCTCCAGCACGTCGCGCTGGATGCGCATGTTTTCCCGCAGCTCGGCCTCGTCCTTGTCCTGCAGCTGGCGCACCAGTTCGGAATACATCATGGCCGATACGCCCAGCACGATGGCGGTGATCGCGACGCTGACGAACACGCTCATGCGGAGGGTCAGCGACCAGGCACCGCCATGCCTGGCTTCAGGCGCGGACTCAGTTGCGAACTTCGAGGACATACCCGACTCCACGCACGGTGTGCAACAGCTTGACCGGATACGGGTCGTCGAGCTTGGTGCGCAGGCGCCGCACCGCCACCTCGACCACGTTGGTCTCCGAGTCGAAATGCATTTCCCACACCTGCTCGGCGATGACGGTGCGCGACTGCACTTCGCCGGCGCGCCGCACCAGCAGCGACAGCAGGGCGAATTCCTTGGGCGTCAGGTCGAGCCGGTCGCCGGCGCGGGTGGCGCGGTGCTTGAGCAGGTCGAGCTGCAGGTCGGCCAGATCGAACACGGTGGGCTCGGCCAGCAGCGCGGCGCGATCGTTGCGGCGCAGGATCACGCGCACGCGCGCCAGCAGTTCGCTGAAGGCGAAGGGCTTGACCAGGTAATCCTCGGCGCCCAGCTCGAGGCCGCGCACGCGGTCGTCGACGGCATCGCGCGCGGTCAGGAACAGCACCGGCGTCTGGCGCCGCGCACGGCGCGCCGTTTCCAGGATCGCCCAGCCGTCGAGGCCGGGCAGCATCACGTCGAGGATGGCCAGGTCGTAGTCGGCGGTGAGCAGCAGGTGCAGCCCGTCCGGACCGGTATGGGCGACGTCGACCACCATGCCTTCTTCCTTCAGGCCCTGGGACAGGTAGGCGGCCGCGGTGGCCTGGTCTTCGACGAGCAGTAACTTGGTCATGGGCGCATTGTGCCCGAAAACGCCTGACGAAAACCCGGCGGGGAGATTACATTTCCGTAAGCTGGGCAGTGCAGGGCCTGGCCCCCGGTTTCAAGCGTCAGACGGCCGGGCTGGCGTCGGCGGCGCCGGCAACGGCATCCTCGGCCACGCTGCCCGCCGCATCCTCCGCCACCGCAGGCACGCGTCCCCACTCCCGATATTCGACCAGCGAAGGAATCCGCGCCAGGGCACCCAGCGGCGCGATGCCCATGCTCTCCAGCTGCGCCAGCAATTCAGCCAGCACCGTCTCGCGCTGCAAGGACCAGGTCGAGGCGAAGCAGCGCCAGAAGGTCCACCCCGCCCGTTCCAGCACGCGCTGCCGAGCCATGTCGGCCGCCCAACGGTCAGGACCATGGAAGGCGTCGCCATCGAGCTCGATCGCCAGGCGGCGATCGTCGGCGCCCTCGACCACCATGTCGATGCGGTAGCCGGCGGCCGGCACCTGCGGGATCACGCGGTAGCCGCGGGCGAACAGTTCGCCGTAGACTTCGCGCTCGAAGCCGGATTCGCACAGGTCCGCCAGCGAGCCCGCCGCGCCGCCGGCGTCCAGCGGCTTGGCGAAGTGCTCGACCAGGGTGCGCCGCAGGTCGGCCGGCGACAGTTCTTGCAGCCGCACCGAACGCACCAGCACCATGCGGTCGCGCGCGCGCGAGGCGGCAACGTTGAAGCGCTGGTCGTACATGGTGCCGGACAGCGCGTGGTGCTGCTTGCTGTCGGCGACCATGCTCAGGAAGATGATGTCGCGCTCGCTGCCCTGGAAGATGCGGGCGTCGCCGCAGGAAAACTGGCGGCGCGCCAGCTCGGCCGCGTCGCAGCGGGCGCGTACCAGCTTGTCGATCAGCAGCGCCTGTTCGGGACCGAGCAGCGAGACCACGCCGAGCGTGCGTCCGGCCATCCTGGAGTCGCGCAGGATGGCCTCGATCTCGGCGGCGATGCACTCGGCCTCGGGCGCGTTCTGGCCCTTGGCGCCGCGGTAGCCGTTGGCGACGTAGATGTCGACCAGCGGCGGATCGAGCCGTTCCGAAGCGGTCGGGATGCGCAGCGCTTGAATGAAGCCTTTATAGAACACCCCGTTGCTGTAGGCGATAATCGGCGGCACGCAGCGGAAGTGCTCGCGCAGCATCACCTTCGATGCGGCGAACACGGTCGAGGCGATGTCGTACAGCGACATGTCGGCGCTCAGCACCGGCTCGAAAGGCTGGCCGGCCAGGAAGCGGCGGCGCAGGTCGGCGATCTTGGCGGCGGCCACGAAGCCCGCTTCCGGCGACACTTGCTTGTCGTCGCCCACCACCAGGATCTGCTTGCCGCGCAACACCGCCGGCAGCGCCCACAAATCGGACTGGCTGGCCTCGTCGACGATGACCAGGTCGAAGGCGCCCAGCTGGGCCGGCAGCGATTCCGACACGCGCGCGTGGCTCATGATCCAGCACGGCACCGCGGCCTGGGCATCGACCATGGCCTGCTGGGCGTCGCGCCGGTAGCGGCCGGCGTTGGCGCCGGTACCCTTGCCGAACTTGCGCATGGCGGTGCGGTAGGTTTCCAGGGCACTCAGTACGTTCTGGCCGGCGTGGCGGCGCGTGGCCAGCCAGCTCGACCTCGACACCAGGTCTTCGTACAGGCGCGCCAGGCCCGCTTCCAGTTCGCGCCGGCGCGCCGCCAGCGTGCGCATCTCGTCCCGGGCGTCGATGTCGTCGAGGTGGGTCTTCAGGCGCGCCCAGTTCCAGGCGTCGCGCCAGCGCACCGGGAACACGTCGTCGTCGCCGCTTGCGTCGGCCGGCAAGGTCTGCACCCGCGCCGCCAGCCAGGCCGCGCCATGGGCTTCGATGCGGCCGGCCAGTTCGCGTACGAGGGCGAAGTCCGGCGCCAGCGCCTCGATACGGCGCAGTTCGGCGACGATGGCCGCGTATGCCTGCACGACGTCTGCCGCCGGCAGAGCTGGTGTACCCAGCGTCTCTTCTATAAACAAGTGCAAGCGTTGGGACACCGGCCCGCCGCAGCCGGCCAGCACGGCCCGCAGCGCGGCCAGCCGCGCCGTGGCCGGTGCCAGCTCTGCGCGCACCAGGTGGCGGCGCAGTTGGGCGCGCACGCGTTCCAGTTCGGGTACGCGGCCCAGCAAGTCCTGCGCCGGCACCTGCGCGAACACCTGCGCGGCCAGCGCCGGCAGGCCGGCATCGTGGCGCGTCGCCAGCGCATGCGCGCCGCGGGCGGCCAGCGTGACCGATTCGATCGTGCGCAGCTGGCCGACGTCGGGCTGCAGCAAAGGCAGCGACAGCAGCTCGGCGAAGGCGTTCCAGCGCACCACGAAGGAGAGCACCTGCGCATGCAGGCCGGCGAAGCGCTGCACGTGCGCCCAATCCTCGCGCGAGGCCGGCGCCAGGCCGGCCACGCGGATGGCGTTCACGTGCGGCTTGACCTCGCCGGCGCCAAAGGCGAACAGCCCAAAGGGCTTGCCGCTGGCGGCCGCGCGCGCGATCGCTTCCAGCGCCTTCGGCAGTTCCAGCGCTTCGCGCGGCGCGTTCACCGGCTTTTGCATGAATTCGGCGCGCGCCTGCAGCAGCGCATCCATTTCGGTGAACAGCGCTTCGAGCGAGGCGCGCTCGGTGGCGAACTGCGGCCGGCGCAGCTTGTCGCGCAGCGTAAACACCCAGTCGTGGCCGGATTCTTCCAGCGCCGCCACCCGGGCGATGGCGGCATCCAGCGCGGCCAGCAGCAGGTGCGCATGCTGCATGACCTCCGGCGTGGCCGCGCGCAGCGCCGGCAAGGTCCCGCCGGCTTCGTCGCGTTCGATGTCGCGCAGTGTCTGCAGGGCGACGTGCAACTGCCCGATCGCGGCAGCCGCCGGCAGCGCGTCCGCCGACGGAATGCGTGCCTGGCAGTAGAGCAGGTCGGCGCCCAGCTTGCGGCGCGTCTCGCGCAGGCGCATCCCTGCCTCGTCGGCGAAGGGCGGCGCATGTTCCGGCGCCAGCGACAACTCGTCGTCGAACCAGCCGAACTGTTCGCGCCCGTGCACCACCAGCTCGGCCATCTTCAAGGCGCGCATGGCCACGCCGTCGACCTCGATGTCGGCCAACTGGGCATATGCGATTTCGTCGATGCGGTGGTCGATGCGCGCCATGTCTTCGTGGGCGCGGTCGAGCGCCGTGCGGCAGGCGGCGATGCGCTCCTGTTCCAGCGCCGGATTCAGGTGGGTCAGCGTGTGGATGATGGCTTCGATGGCGGCCTGGAACTGGCGCATTCCTTCCTTGTCGCCGGAGAGCAGGGCCACCGTCAGCGGGCGGATCGCTTCGGGGATCTTTTGCTGCAGGACCTTCAGCGCGGGTTCGCCCTTTGAGGTGACCAGGATGCGCTTGCCCGAGGCCAGGTAGTGGCTGATGATGTTGGCGATGGTGTGGGTCTTGCCGGTGCCCGGCGGCCCCTGCACGGCCACGCCGGGCGAGCGCTCCAGCTGCTGAATGATGGTTTCCTGCTCGCGGTTGTAGGGCAGCGGGAAATATAGCTCGCGCGGCTCGCCGGGCGTGGACGCCCGGCCAGAGAGTCCACGGAAGGAGATCGGCGCGTACTCGATCACCGCCTCGCCCGGGGCGCTGACGATGCTGAGCGGCCCCTCGGGCAAGCTCTCGACATCGCCTACGCGCTCTTTCAGGCGCGCGATGTCCTCGATCAGGAAGTGGCTGGCGCGCGGCCGTGCGAACACCACCCACTGGTCGGTGACGACCAGGTCGGGGCCCGGCGCCGGCGCCGCATCCAGCTGGGCGTCGTAGCGCGCGCTGGCCGTGATGTTCCCGGCCACCAGTTTCAAAATCGGTTCCACCGTCGCCGGATCGAAGGGCGAGACCGCGCGCCCTTCGCGGCCGAGCAGCAGGCTGCGCGCCGCCCGTTCCACGTCGCCGGTGCCGGCCACGTCGCAGGCCGACAAGGCATCCAGTTCCAGGCGCGGCTCGAGCTGGCGCGGACGCAGGCCGATCGCGTGGGTGGCGCCGTCGATGTCGATTTCCATCGCCTGCGTAATCAGCGGATAGTAAAAATCGACGCTGCCGATGCGCCACGAGGACACGCCGATGCCCCACACCAGTTCCAGCGGACGCACGGCTTCCTCGGATTCCAGGCGCGTCTTCAACGCAAACAGATCGGCATACAGCGCGATCACCAGGCGCCGCGGCTTTTCGCGCGCCGCCCACTCGGTCCAACGCGGCAGGTAGACATCCAGCAGGCGCGCCAGGCGCGCGCGCCGCTGCTCGTCGCGGCGGGCGGCGCGTTCTTCGCCGTCGATGCCGGCGTCATGGTTGCGGATGCTGGCCAGCGCCGACTCCTTGATCGCCGGTGCGCTGCCGGCAGGGTCGTCGCCGACCACCAGGAAGGGCGCGAACTCGGGCTCGGACAGGGCGGGTGCGCGCGTCGCTTCCAGCCTTTGCACGCGCAGCCACCAGCTGTCCGCTTCGGTCTCGACATTGAAATCGACCCAGGGCAGGGTGCCGAGATCGGCGAAGGTCTTCTTGAACTCGGCCACCTTCGCCAGATTGAATGCGGTGGGGTCGACGTCCCGGGCTTGTTCGACCAGGTAGTCGAGCAAGCCGCTCATGAGATGGGCTGGGGTTTGCATGTTGGGGTGCGCGGGTGGGCGGTAGGGTGGTGCGTGGAGCTGAGCAGTACTGTATTTCCGCACAGTATAACCAGATTGCAGCGTTCTCAAGCGTGGCAAGCGTGCGGGGGCGCGTTTCGATGCATTTTCAACGTTTCGGCAACATGACATTGATCTGGAAGCGCAGGAACCAGGTCCCAGCCCGCTCCGTGCGCAGCACGTTGTAGCCGATGCCGACGCTGGTGTTGACCGGCACGGCATCGCCGGCCCGGCCCAGGGTCGACCAGGTCAGGCCAAGGGGTACGGTCCAGCGCTGGCCGCCGCGCCGGTGCCAGTCGGCCGTGATGGTGCCGGCGTAGCCGATCGTGTGACGCGGCGACAGCCGGTAGCTGGCGAGCGGCCGGAACTGCAGGCTGCTCACGCTCGGACGGTCGTCCGGCCCGCCGAAGGACCACGATTGCGTGGCCATCGCGCCGTAGGTCCAGTCCCCGGGCCGGCGCACGATCATCATCGCCGGACCGGCCGCGTACTTGCCGCTGCCAGGTATCGGGCTGGATACGGTGTCGAAGCCGAGGCTCGGACCGGGGCCCCAGATCCAGCCGCGCGCCGCCGGCGCCATCGGCATCGGGAAGGCTTCGTAAGCGACGTTGCCGGCCCCGGTCGTGCGCTCCTGGCCGGGCCCAACCGGTCTGGCGAGCTTTTCCTGCAGCTTGCCGTGGTCCTGCGTGCTGGCGGCAAGGGGAAGGTAGAGGACAAGGCTGACAGCAAGCCGGGATCGATGGCGTCGAGGCATGGTGCTCTCCCTGGTGGCAGCATGCGGAAGCCGCCGATGTCGGGTTGGACCGCGCGAGCAGGGCGCAGGTTCGGATGGGCTGTCGGTCCGTATGGACATGCTATACTGGCACCGTCATGTGTACCGGACGCCCTTGTACCAATCACCGCATATGAGACGCGCTCTCGTCATCTTCCTGATCCTGCTGTTCCCGCTGAACGTCTTCGCCTTGTCGATGTCCGCCGCTTCGCCGTGGCCGCAGGGCGAGGCGAAGGTGCAGGCTGCGTTCGCAGACCTTGGCCAAGACGATGGTGCCGACGTCGACCTCGACATCGATCCCGACGAACCTCCGTCCGCCGGCGATTTCCACTACATCGTCGGCGACGGCGCCGTGCTGCAATTCACCTGCCTGCCTTCCAGGGCGGCGCCGCTGCACGACGCGCCGCCTTACTGCCACGCCATTCCCCCGCCGATCAAACCGCCGCGCGCCGCTTGATCTGCGCGGCTCGGGTCGCCTGGCCCGATTCGCGCCGCCGCCCCGTTCATCCGATCCGGTCACCCAGTCGCCAGGCGCATGTGCGCCCGCGCGTGAGGATCTCCGGCGTCTTCCTGCGGCAGCATCCATCCCGGTCACGCGGCGCGCAGGTGTTTCACATCGAAAAGGTAATACTCTATATATGGAATGGCTCCTGGACCCGAACATCTGGGTGGGTTTGCTGACACTCGTGCTGCTGGAAATCGTCCTCGGCATCGACAACCTGATTTTCATCGCCATCCTGGCGGACAAGCTGCCCCCGCAGCAGCGCGACAAGGCGCGCCTGATCGGCCTGTCGCTGGCCATGCTCATGCGGCTCGGCCTCCTCAGCATCGTGTCCTGGCTGGTCACGCTGACTACGCCGCTGTTCTCGCTCGGCACGCTGGCATTTGCCGGGCGTGACCTGATCCTGCTGACCGGCGGCCTGTTCCTGCTGTTCAAGGCCACCGTGGAATTGCACGAACGCCTCGAAGGCGTGACCCATGTCCAGTCCGGATCGAGGGCCTATGCCGGCTTCGCCGCGGTGGTGGCGCAGATCGTGGTGCTGGACGCGGTGTTTTCGCTCGACGCCGTGATCACCGCGGTCGGCATGGTCGACCAACTGGGCGTCATGATGGCCGCCGTCGCGATCTCGATTGGCATCATGATTTTGGCTTCCAAGCCATTGACGCGCTTCGTGAACGGGCATCCGACCGTGGTCGTGCTGTGCCTGAGCTTCCTTCTGATGATCGGCCTGAGCCTGGTGGCCGAGGGCCTGGGCTTCCACATTCCGAAGGGCTATCTGTACGCGGCGATCGGCTTCTCGATCGTGATCGAAGGTTTCAACCAGTTCGCGCGTCGCAACTCGATCCGGCATGAAGCACGCCTGCCATTCCGCGAGCGCACGGCGGCGTCGGTATTGCGCCTGATGGGCAAGCGCGGCCGCGCCGAGATCGCCGGACAGGGCGAGGCGGTGCAGGCCGGCGAGGCCGGCGAGTTCGCCACCGAGGAACGCAATATGGTCGGCGGCGTGCTGGCGCTGGCCGAGCGCTCGATCCGCTCGATCATGACGCCACGCGCGGACATGTCCTGGGTCGATCTTGGCCAGGACCCCGACGCCATCCTGCGCCAGTTGCAGGCGACGCCACACAGCCAGTTGCCGGTGTGCCGCGGAGAAGTCGACCAGCTGGTCGGGGTGGCGCGCACCAAGGACCTGGTCGCGGGGCTGATGCAGCACCGCTGCATCGACATTTCCGCCGCCGGCCCGTTGCGCGCGCCGATCGTGCTGCCGGAGACTGCCGGCGTACTGCGCGCGATGGAAACGCTGAAGCGGGCGCACGGCCAGCTGGTGCTGGTGGCCGACGAATACGGCGAAGTGCAGGGCCTGCTCACGCCCATCGACATCCTGGAAGCGATCGCCGGCGAATTCCCGGACGAGGACGAGCAGCCGGCCATCCGCCAGCAGGCGCCGGGCTTGTGGGAAGCGGATGGCATGGCCGACCTGCACCTGCTGCAGCAGATGCTGGACACCGACGTGCTGGTTGGCGAGGAAGCCGACTACAGCTCGCTGGCCGGCTTCCTGCTGGCGCGCTTCGAAACCCTGCCCGAGGCCGGACAAAGCGTCGACGTCGACGGCTTGCGCTACGAAATCCTGGCCGTCGCCGACCGGCGCATCGCGCGCGTCGGCATTCGAAGGCTGGCCATGCACGAACAAGCGCAGGCGCAATGAATATCTACATCCGGTCCTGGTGCAGGGTGTAGCGAATACCTTTGTGGTGTTCCTGGCGCGCGTGGTAGCTCACTTCGTCGATGGCATGCTGCGCAAGAACGACGAGGAACACGCCGGCCCCGCATCGGCTATATGGTGGCGGTGGAGGTGTGCGGGATCGCCTTCGGCATCTCGGGCGGCGGCGGGGTGATGGCGCTGTTGTCCAGCCACCCGCCGATCGAGGCGCGTATCGCGGCCTTGCAGGCCTCCTGAGGCCTGCCCGACTCCGCGCTCAATGCGCGTGCGTGGCTTCTTCGCTGACCGGCGGCAAAAACCAGTTCAGCACCACGGCGCAGATGCCGCCGGTCGCCACGCCCGACTCCAGCACGTGGCGCACGGCGCCGGGCAGGTGCGCCAGGAATTCCGGCACCTGCGAAATGCCCAGGCCCAGCGCCAGCGATACCGCGATGATGAGGAGGGCGCGCCGGTCCAGCGTCACGCTGGCCAGGATGTTGATGCCGGCCGCGGCCACCGCCCCGAACATGACCATCGCCGCGCCGCCCAGCACCGGTTCCGGCACTGCCTGGATCGCCCCGGCCACGCTCGGGAACAAGCCGAGCAAGACCAGGAACAGCGCGATCCACATGCCGACGTGGCGGCTGGCGATGCCGGTCAGCTGGATCACGCCATTGTTCTGGGCGAAGATCGAGCTGGGGAAGGTGTTGAAGATCCCGGCCAACAGCGAGTTGGCGCCATTCACCAGCACGCCGCCCTTGATGCGCCGCATCCAGACCGGGCCTTCGACCGGTTCGCGCGAGACCTTGCTGGTGGCGGTCACGTCGCCGATCGCTTCCAGGGAGGTGACCAGGTAGATCACCAGCAGCGGGATGAACAGCGACCAGGAAAAGCCGAGGCCGAAGTGCAGCGGCGCCGGCACCTGGAACCACGGGGCCTGGTGCATGCCGCTGAAGTCCAGGCGGCCCAGCCAGCCGGCCAGCGCATAGCCCACCGCCAGCGCGATCACGATGGCGGCGCTGCGCAGCCATACCAGCCGGATGCGGTTCAGGGCCACGATAATCGCCAGCACCACGCCGGACAGCAGCAGATTCTCGCCATTGGCGAAGCTGCCGTTGGCCATGGCCGTGTAGCCGCCGCCCATGCTGATCAGGCCGACCTTGATCAGGGTAAGGCCGATCATCAGCACCACGATGCCGGTGACCAGCGGCGTGATCATGCGTTTGACGAAGGGCAGGATGCGCGATACCGCCATCTCGATGAGGGAGCCGGCAACCACGACGCCGAAGATGGCCGCCATCACGGCGGTCACCGGCATGCCGTCCTTGATGAGGAGGGTGCCGCCGGCGATCAGCGGACCGACAAAGTTGAAACTGGTGCCCTGCACGATGAGGAGGCCGGCGCCGAAGGGGCCGAAGCGGCGGCACTGGACGAAGGTGGCGATCCCCGAAATCACCAGCGACATCGAGACCACCAGGTTGGTGTCGCGCGCGGGCACGCCCAGCGCCTGGCAGATCAGCAGGCCGGGCGTGACGATAGGGACGATGATCGCCAGCAGGTGCTGCAGGGCGGCGAGCATGCCGATCAGGGGGCCGGGACGGTCTTCCAGGCCGAGGACGAGTTCCGGCACCGGGTGGGCGCTCGAGGATGGCGTGGCGGGCGGCGAGACGGAGGTGCTCATGGCGGCGGGCAAAGAGCGAATTCTACCGCCTGGACGCCCCCTGCGATGTTTTGCGTGCGCCTTTGCGCCACCGCCATTGCTCCAGAATGGGGCGGCGCACGCTTGCATCGTCCATCTGACTGGATGCGCCGGATGTTCTAGAATCGTCGGCAAGCCCGTGTCATCGCATGGAGACAGGCGCATGAACCCGCTAGATGCCAAGCACCCGCCGGCGCCGCGTGCCGGCAGTTCATTCCACCTGGCGCTGCGCCCGCAGGTGAGGGCCGTTCCCGGGCTCGACGGGGCGCTTGCCCTTGCGCTGGACGCGGTCCTGGACGAACAGCGTCCCGACGGCCACTGGGTCTACGAACTCGAAGCCGACGCCACCATCCCGGCCGAGTACGTGCTGCTGGTCCACTACCTGGGCGAAAGCGCGGATGTCGACCTGGAAGCCAAGATCGGGCGCTACCTGCGCCGGCTGCAGGGCGGGCACGGCGGCTGGCCGCTGTTCCATGGCGGCGCCTACGACCCGAGCGCCAGCGTCAAGGCCTATTTTGCGCTGAAGATGATCGGCGACCCGCCGGACGCGCCGCACATGGTGCGGGCACGTGCGGCCATCCTCGCGCACGGCGGCGCCGAACGCAGCAACGTTTTCACGCGCATGCTGCTGGCCTTGTATGGCGAAGTGCCCTGGGATGCGGTGCCGGTGATGCCGGTCGAGATCGCGCTGCTGCCGGGCTGGTTTCCGTTTCACCTGTCCAAGGTATCCTACTGGACCCGCACCGTGGTGGCGCCGCTGCTGGTGCTGGGCGCGCTCAAGCCGCAGGCGCGCAACCCGCGCACGGTGGGCATCGCCGAACTGTTCGCGGAAGACCCGGCCCGGCTCGGGCAGGCCCCGCGCGCGCCGCACCAGAGACGCCTGTGGTTCGCCTTTTTCCGCGCGGTCGAGGCGCAGTTGCGGGCGCTCGAGGCGCGCATGCCGGCACGCCTGCGGCGCCGCGCGGTGGAACATGCCGCCGCCTTCGTGCGCGCCCGCCTGAACGGCGAGCATGGCCTTGGCGCGATCTTCCCGGCGATGGTGAATGCGGTGCAGATGCTGGACGCGCTCGGCGTGCCTGCCGACCAGCCCGAAAGCGTGGCCGCGCGCCGCGCCATCGACCGCTTGCTGGTGGACCGCGGCGAAGAAGCCTACTGCCAGCCCTGCCTGTCGCCGGTCTGGGATACCGCGCTGATGAGCCATGCGCTGCTGGAAGCCGGCACCCCGGCCGCCGTCGACGCCGCCGGCCGCGCGCTGGAGTGGCTGCGTCCGCTGCAGATCCTGGACACGCGCGGCGACTGGGGCGTGCGCCGCCCCGGCCTGCGTCCCGGCGGCTGGGCCTTCCAGTACGCGAACGCGCAATACCCCGACGTCGACGATACCGCCGTGGTGGCGATGGCCATGCACCGCGCCGACCGCCTGCGCGGCGAACAGCGTTACCGCGGCCTGGTCGAGCGCGCCGGCGAGTGGGTGCTCGGCATGCAGTGCCGCGACGGCGGCTGGGGCGCCTTCGAAGCCGACAATACCCAGCGCTACCTGAACAACATCCCCTTCGCCGACCATGGCGCGCTGCTCGACCCGCCCACGGCCGACGTCTCGGCGCGCTGCCTGTCGATGCTGGCCCAGCTCCAGCCGGGTACATGCGCGGGCCGCCGCACCCCGGCCCGACGCGCGCTGGCCTGGCTGCTGCGCCAGCAGGAAAAGGATGGCAGCTGGTACGGCCGCTGGGGCGTCAATTATGTGTACGGCACCTGGAGCGCCCTGTGCGCGCTGGGCGCGGCCGGACTCGGGATCGATGCGGCGCCCGTGGCGCGGGCCGCCGGCTGGCTGGGCGCGGTGCAGAACGCGGACGGCGGCTGGGGCGAGGACGGCAGCAGCTACAAGCTGGATTACCGCGGCTACGAACCGGCACCCTCGACCCCGTCGCAGACGGCGTGGGCCTTGCTCGGCATGATGGCGGCCGGCGCCACCGACACGGCGGCGGTGCGGCGCGGCGTCGACTGGCTGCTTGCGCAGCAGCGGGCGGACGGCCTGTGGGACGAGCAGCAGCATACCGCGACCGGTTTCGAGCGCGTGTTCTACCTGCGTTACCACGGCTATGCGCGTTATTTCCCGCTGTGGGCGCTGGCGCGTTACCGCAACCTGCGCGGTCGCGGCGTGATTCGCACCGGCTTGGGCATGTGATGGCGGCGCTTCACGGGCCGGCGCCGGTGCTGGCGGCTTGCGGGCTGGCCTTCGAGGCGGCGCTCGCGGCCGGGCCTGGCGTGACGGCGGTGTGCGGGCCCGGGTCAGTGCGTCTCGGCCAGACCCTCGCCGAGCGGCTGCGCGAAACGGGGACGGAGTGGGCGGGTATCCTCAGCTTCGGCTGCGCCGGTGGCCTCGATCCGAGCCTGGCGCCTGGCACCTGCGTGCTGGCGACCGGCGTGCAGACGGCCGATGGTTTTCTCTGCGCAGATGCCGCCTGGCTGCGCGGCCTGGCGCGGCGGCTGCCTGGCGCGGTTGCCGGCGAACTGGCCGGGATCGATGCGCCGCTGCTGTCTCCCGCCGACAAGGCCGAATTATGGCGCGCCAGCGGCGCCTGCGCCGTCGACATGGAGTCGCACGCGGCGGCGCGGATCGCGTCGCGGCATGGCTTGCCGTTTGCGGCTTGCCGCGTGGTGCTGGATCCGGCGTGGCGCAGCGTGCCGCCGTGTGCACTGGCCGGGCTGGGTTCGGATGGCAGGCAGGCTTTTTATCCGCTGCTGCGCGCGCTTGCGAGGAGACCACGTGAGCTGGGGCCTTTGTGCGTGCTGGCTTGCGATGCGTGGCGCGCGCGGCGGGAGTTGGGACGGGTATGCACGAGCCTGGGCGAACGGCTGGCGCTTCCCTGGCCCCGCACCATATGAAGGTCGTTCCCGCGAAGCGGGGAGCCAAGCCCGACGGGCCGTCGCGCTGCGTGCAACTCGGACCCCTGCCTTCGCTGGGGTGAGGGTTGAATCGCCAGCTAAAGGAAGAAACAGCTGGATTATTAACGCTGTGCCGGCGGCGTCGCCACCTTCCCCTCACTCCCATAGTCCGGCAAGACCAGCTCCTTGCCCTCGTCCAGCTGCCCCTGCCGCCGCCCCAGATACCCGTCGCGCACGAACAGATAGCGGTCCAGCGCGGCTTGCTCCAGCAAATTGGTGGCATTCAGATAGCGCGCCCGCGTACTGAGGAAGTTGGCACCCCACAGCGAGTTGCGCCAGGCCGGGTCCGTGTAGGTGACCGGATCCGCGAACTGGTCGACGCCGAAGCCGGCGGCGTCGCGGAAGCTGCTCGGGCCGAACAGCGGCAGCACCAGGTAGGGGCCGCTGGGCACGCCGTAGTGCCCAAGCGTCAGCCCGAAATCCTGGGAACGCTTCTCCAGGCCGGCCGGCGTGGCCACGTCGAGCACACCGAGCAGGCCGAAGCTGGTGTTGACGGCCACGCGCATCAAGTCGTTCATCCCGTAGCGGAAATTCAGCTGCAGGAAGTCGTTGACCATCACGCCGACGTCGCCGAGGTTGGAAAAGAAGTTCTCGACGCCGGTGCGCAAGGGCCGCGGCACCACGCGGATGTAGCCGCGCGCGACCGGCTGGGCGATGTTGCGGTCGAGGACATCGTTGAAGCGGAAGGTGGCGCGGTTGAGCGGTTCGAGCGGGTCCGCCGGGTTGCGCTGCGGTCCGCTGGCGCAGCCGCATAGCTGTATCAGCAGGGCTGCCGAGAGTAGGGTTCGGGAGATGCTAGGCATGGCTGTTCTCGATTCAGGGTGGGATGGAGGCATCGCGTGCCCGGCCGAGCAGGACCGGCTGGAAGAACACGGCGCCGATCAGGGTGCAGACCAGCGACAGCACCAGCAGCTTGCCCATGCTGGCGGTGCCCGGGTGGTTCGATAGCCACAGGCTGCCGAAGGCGGTGCCGGTGGTGGCCGCGCTGAGGACGATGGCCTGGGTCAGCGGGTGCGCCAGCCGGGCCGCGTGGCCGGCACGCCATGCCATGATGTAATAGATCTTGAAAGCGACGCCGACCCCGAGCAGCAGCGGCAGGGCGATAATGTTGGCGAAGTTCAGGCGGATTCCGAGCAGCACGCAGGCTTCCAGCGTGGCCAGACTGGACACCAGCAGCGGCACCATGGTCAGCAGCACGTCGACGAAGCGGCGGAACGCAATCCACAGCAGCAGCGTGATGGTGACTACCGCCAGCAGCGCCGCCTTGACGAAGGCGTCGACGACCAGGCCGGCGGCGTGGCGCACCGAGATGGGGCCGCCGCCGGCCTCCGGGGCGACACTTTGCACGGCGCGCGCGAAGCGGGCCAGCGGTGTCTCCGTGCCCGCCACGCGCTTGGGGCTGACGTCGACCAGTGTGCGCCCATCCGGCGCGATCCAGTTGCGGCGCAGATCGGGCGGCAGGCTGTCGATTGTGACCGGCTGCGCCTGCAGTGCCAGCGCCAGCGTGGCCAGCGCCAGGCGCAGCGGTGCCGCCAGCGCCGCTTCTGCGCGTTCGCGGGCGGCGGCATCGGCGCGTGCCAGACTCGCCAGCGCCTGCGCCAGGCGTGCGGATTCCCGGGCGCCGCCGTCCGGATGATCGAGGGCCGCATTGCGCAGCGCCTGGGCCGCGGCGCGCAGCGCTGCCACCCGTTGGCCGTCGGTCGCCGGCGCAAGCGGCGGCTGGCCCAGCACCGGCAGCAGGCTGGCCGCTGCGGCGCCGATCGCCGCCAGCTTGGCCGGCTGCGCGGTGGGGACCAGGCTGGCGGCCGTCATCGCCTGCGCGACTTCGGGCAGGCGCTCCAGGCGCGCCGCCAGCGCCTGCGCGTGCTCCAGCGAGGGGGCCAGCACCTGCACGTTGTCGAGGCCGATGTCCATGCTGCGCGACAGCGCCGCCAGCGTCGCCATCGATTCGCTGCCGGGATTCTTCAGGTGCAGGGGATCGAAGTCGAATTCGAGGTGCCACAGCATGGGCAGTCCGGCGGCCACGACACCGAGGGTGGCCAGCAGCACGGGCGTGCGGTGGGCCTGCAGCGCGCGGTCAAGGGGGGCCAGGCGGGGATAGCCGGGCGCCACGCGGCCGCGCGGCGGGTCGAGCAGCTTGACAAGCGCCGGCAGCACGGTCAGGCAGGCGGGCAGGGCCACGCACAGGATGCCGGCGCCGGCGATCTGGCCCAGCTCGGCCACGCCGCGGTAGGCGGTGGGCAGGAAGGCCAGGAAGCCGAAGGCGGTCGCGGTCGCCGCCAGGGTCAGCGGCAGGGCGATCGAACGCGCGGCCGCCAGCAGCGCCTCCCGTGCGGTGGCGCGGCGCCGGCGGTAATCCCGGAAGCGCATGCCGAACTGGATGCCAAAGTCGATGCCCAGGCCGACGAACAGGATCGCGAAGGCCACCGAGATCAGGTTGAGCGCGCCCACCATCATCAGCCCGAGCGCTGCCGTCAGCGCCAGGCCGCCCAGCATGGTCAGGCACACCGCCAGCACCAGCTTCGAGGAGCGCAGCGCGCGCCACAGCAGTACCAGCACCACCACCACGGGAATCGCGCCCGTCAGCGGCGAGCCTTCCTGCAACGAGGCGAATTCGTCATCCGACAGCGGGATAGGCCCGGTCAGCGCGATGCCGGCGCCGTAGCGTTCGCGCAAGCGCAGCGCGGTGGCGGCGCCGCGGATCGCGTCGCTCGAGGGTGCGCCCGGCAGCAGTTCGCTGAAGTCGAGCACCGGGTGCACCTCCACCAGTGCAGGCGGCGGCGCCTGCGCACCGGTGTCGGCCAGGGCTTGCCAGGACAGCGCGGCCGGGCGCCCGGCCAATACGGCTTCGGCCGTGTCGGCACTCTTTGCCAGCAGCGGCGCCATGCCTGCCAGGGTCAGCTGCCCGGTCTGCAGCGGCGTCAGCAGGCTGACCGACAGCAGGTTGGCCAGGCCGCGCAGCGAGGGGTCGCGCGCGAAGGCATTCAGCAGCGGACGGGCGTCGCGCAGGCGGCTCGTCAACGCGTCGACTTCTTTTTCGGACAGGTAGAGCAAGCCATTGCGGCGGAAGAAGTCGTCGCCGGGGCCGAGGCTGACGGTGCGAAACAGGGCCGGCTGGCCGCGCAGGCGCTCGGCCAGCTCGCGGGCGGCTGCGGCGGCCAGTTCCGGCGCCGGCGCGCTGATCACGGCCAGGGTGCTGTCGCCGCGGTTCGGAAACGCGGCGGCCACGGCGGCATCGCGCCTTGCCCAGCCAGCATCCGCATCCATCAATTGCGTGACGTCGGTGGTAATGGCGAAATGGCGCACGACATACACGATGGACAGCGCCACCAGCAGTGCGAACACGCCGACCACCGCCCATGCATGGCGGGACGAGGCGTGGACAATCCTGGTGATCAGGGTGGTCAGCATGCGCGTGGACGGTGGGACGAAAAATGTTAGACACGCGCGCCAGCGCGGTGACTGCACCTTGCGCGGCGATTCTCGCCGGTGGTTGCCGCTTCTCGCGCCGGGAACGCTCGCCGCCGGATGCGGTCTTATGGTGGATCGAGGGAGACACCATGAAGCCGACGATCCTGCTGGCAATCGCACTGCTGGTGGCACCTCCTGTGCTTGCCCAGCAGGCGGCTGCGCCCGGCCAGGTGGTGAAATCGGCCATCAATGGGGTAATGGCCGCCGTGCGCGCCGATCCGGCGGCCGCGGCGGGCGACCCCGGGCGCACCTTTGCCATCGTGCAGCAACGCTTCCTGCCGGCCACCGATTTCCTGCTGACCACGGAATATGCGGTGGGATCTGCCTGGAGCAAGGCCACGCCGGCCCAGCGCGACGCCTTGTTCAAACAGTTCCAGACCCTGCTGGCACGCACGTATGCGCTGCAGTTGACCCAGATCCGGGGCCAGGACACGCGCTTCAGCTACGCGCCCGCGCCGCGCCTGGCCGCGGATGCGAGGGATGCGGTCGTCCGCACCGCGGTGGCCACCGGCGGCGACACCATGGCCATCGACTACCGGCTGCGCCGCAGCAGTGCCGGCTGGAAAATCTACGATATCAATATGATGGGCGCCTGGATGATCCAGGTCTACCGCCAGCAATTCGCCGCGCGGCTGGCCTCGGGCGGCATCGACGGCTTGCTCAGCTATCTGGCCGCGCATAACGCGCCGCCTTGATGCGCCTGGCCTCGAGCCATTGCCAGGACAGCAAGGCCGGTACGCCCAGCGCGATCTCGCGCATGCGCTTGACCAGCGCCAGCGACAGCGCCACCTCCCCGCCGACCCCGGCCAGGCGGCCGAACAGCAGCACGGCGGCTTCCTGCACCCCGAGCCCGGCCGGCACCAGGAAGCTGGCGTGGCGGGTGGCCTGGGTCAGCGCCTCGATCGCGATCGCCGTCGGCAGGCTCACCGGATGGCCGAGCAGGGCCAGCGCAAACCAGGTCTCGAAGGTCCCTAGCAGGTAGGACAGCAGCATCAGGCCGCCCGCGCGCGCCAGCCGGCCGCGCTGGCCGGACAGGTGCTTGATGCAGGCGTCGAGGCGCTTGCCATCCAGGTGCAGGCTCAGCGCATTCTGCGGTCCGAGCAGGCGCAGCGCCCAGCGCTCCAGCCGCGCGAAGGGCGCGCCGTGGCGCAGCAGCCACCAGGCCAGCAGCGGCAGCGGCAGCGACAGCAGCAGGGCGGCGCCGACGATCCAGACCTGACCCAGTCCGGCGGCCATGTGGGCCATCAGCAGCACGCCGATGCCGCAAAACAGGTAGATCACGCCGATTGTCAGCAGTACTTCGACGATGACGGTGGCGGCCAGGGCCGTGGTATCAGGGATGCGCAGCAGTGCCAGGCGCACGCCGACCACCTCGCCGCCGACGCCGGCCACGGGCAACAGGCGGTTGACCGCTTCGCGCACAGAGCCGACCCAAAGCAGGAACAGTGGCCCGGCGGCGCGGCCCGGATCGAAGGGATCGAGCAGCAGGCGCCAGGCACGGGTATCGAGCGCAAGCGTCAGTAATCGCGCAGGCAGCACCAGCAGCAGCGCCCAGCCGGCGTGGGCAAATGTGGCCAGGATCGCTGACCAGCCCTGGGCCACGACCAGCGCAGTCAGCAGCACCAGTCCGGCCGGCGCGCCGAGCCAGGCCAGCCGCTTCATGGCGGCGCCCGGGCCGGCGCCGCCAGGTCGCGAAAACCCCCGAAGCGGTAACCCTGGGCGCGCAGGCAGTCGCGCGCCCGTGCCACGTGCGGCGACACCAGCGCGGCGAATTCATCGGCATGGCGGTAGCCGCGCATCGATGGCGCGATGGCCGCGCCGGATGCCAGCGCCGGGTGCAGCACCAGCTCGCCGATGCCGGTGCGCGGCAGCCGGCGCAACGCGTGCAGCAGCGCCGGCGTATCGAAGCGTCCGGATTGGCGCAGGCCCACCAGGTAATCGTTGTGGGCAATGCCGGCTGCGGCCAGCCGCCTGCGCTGGAGTGCCAGCCAGGGCCGCAGCCAGCTTGGGGCGCCCGCTTCGCGCGGCAGGCGCACGGCATGCAGGCCGAAGCCGCGCCCGATCCCGACGATCAGCGCAAGCACGGTCGGGTGCAGATGAAAATGCTTGTGGGCGTTGACGTGGTCAAGTACCAGCCCGGTGGCTGCGAATGCCTCGAACTGGGCGCGGATTTCCAGCGCCAGCTGGCACCTCACCTGCGGCAGGCAAAAGAAGCGCAGGCCTTCGCGCGCCATGCTTGCTTCCGTCTGCGCGCCGAAGCGCCCATCCGCGCCGACCAGGTCGGGAATCGCAGCGGGCGGCAGGGTCGGCACGCCATCGGCCAGCACCAGGTGCAAGCCGACGCGCAGCTGCGGGCAGGACTGCGCGAGTGCAACCGCGTCCGCCGCCGCCGGCGCCCCTACCATCAGGCTGGCCGCCGCCAGTACGCCATCGCGGTGGGCCAGCGCCACCGCCTGGTTGATGCTGGGGTGCATGCCGAAGTCATCGGCGGTGATGATGAGTCCCGGTCTGCGCAGGGCAGATGCACGCATGGCAGCCACGCCGGCGCGCTCATGAATGCGAGGCGCCGTGTGCGCGCAGGAAGCGGAAGAACTCGACGCCTTCGCGCAGGCGCCGCCGCGTCATCTCCCAGCTGTGCAGCATCTCGCTGACGATTTCCCAAATCTTGGCCGGACGAAAATAGAAGCTGCGGTAGAACTGCTCGAGGCCGTGGTAGATCTCTTCGCGCGACAGGTGCGGGTAACTCAGGGCCGCGAGCTGCACGCCACTGTCGTTCACCAGGTGGATGGTATTGCCCGTCGGTATCCAGCGATTTTCCAATGCCTGTTCGTGCAGCCGGGTGCCGGGGTAGGGCGCGGCCAGGGACACCTGGATCGTATGCGGGTTGATTTCCTTGGCAAAGGCGATCGAGCGGGCGATGGTATCGCGCGTCTCGCCAGGCAGGCCCAGGATGAAGGTGCCGTGCACCGTGATGCCGAGCGCGCGGCAATCCGCGGCGAAGCGGCGCGCGATATCCGTGCGCAAGCCCTTCTTGATATTGAGAAGGATCTGGTCGTCGCCGGATTCGTAGCCGACCAGCAGCAGGCGCAGGCCGTTGTCCTTCATGATCTTCAGCGTGGCGTACGGCACGTTGGCCTTGGCATTGCACGACCAGGTCACGCCCAGGGCGCCGAGTCCGCGCGCGATCTCCTCGGCCCGCGCACGCTGGTCGGTAAAGGTGTCGTCGTCGAACATGATCTCCTTCACCTCCGGCATGTTCTCCTTGATCCAGCGGACTTCCGCCAGCACGTTGGCGGCCGAGCGGACGCGGTAGCGGTGCCCGCCTACGGTCTGCGGCCACAGGCAAAAGGTGCAGCGCGAACGGCAGCCGCGCCCGGTGTACAAGGACACATAGGGATAGCTCAGGTAGCCGATGAAGTAATTGCGCAGGTCGAGGTCGCGCCGGTAGACCGGGGCGACGAAGGGCAGCGCATCCATGTCCTCGATCATCGCGCGCGGCGGGTTGTGGCGGATGCGGCCATCTGCGCGGCTGCGCCAGCTGATGCCGTCGATGGCCGCCATAGGCAAGCCGGATGCGAGGTCGAGGCAGGTGTAGTCGAATTCCTCGCGTGCGACGAAATCGATGGCGGTGCTCGCCTGCAGTGCGCTGTCGGGGTCGACCGCGACCCGGGCGCCGACCATGCCCGCCAGCGCGCCTGGACAGCGCGCCTTCAAGGCTTCCACGAAGCGCGCATCGCCCGGGAAGGAGGGCGTGCTGGTGTGCAGGATCACCAGCTCGTAGCCGGCGGCGATATCCAGCGCCTGCCCCACCGTCAGGCCATCGGCCGGCGCATCGAGCAGGCGGCTGCCCGGTACCAGCGCGGCGGGCTGGGCCAGCCAGGTCGGATACCAGAACGAGCGGATCTCGCGCCTGGCCTGGTAGCGGGAGCCGGCGCCGCCATCGAAGCCGTCGAACGAGGGCGCTTGCAGGAACAGGGTCTTGAGCATGGCATTGTCCTCAGGAGGGCGTGCCGCGCGCGTCCAGCGGCAGCACGTGGCGGCGCCAGCGGGTGGTGCTGCCGGCAAAGGCACTCAGCCACTCCACCAGGAGCAGGCAATCGCGCAGCGGCGCCCAGAGCGCGTGGCCGGGTGCCGGCAGCCCCGGCGCGGGCCGTCGCCAATACAGGGCCAGGCGGGCGCCGCTACCGGCCAGCGCCAGGCCCCAGTTCCAGGCAGTTGGGGCCAGCGACAGGCCAAGCGCCAGTACCGGAAAGGTAAAAGTGATACCGGAAAAGGTGTAGCCGACCGGATGCAGCGAGCGGATGGTCTGCATCCAGCGCCGCTCGCGCGACCACAGCGCGGACAAGCTGTTTTCGGTGACGTCCGTGCGGACCCGGACGTCCGACAGCACGGTGCGCAGGCCGAGGCGCCGCGTCAGTGCCCCGAGCAGGTAATCGTCGGCCAGGCGGTCCCTCAGGGGTGCGAAACCGCCGATCGCGCGCAGGGTGTCGGCGCGCAGCGCGATGGTGGCACCAAAGCCGAAGGCGCTGCCGCCGCCGCTGCTGGCCACCCGCACCGAAGGCGCGAACCAGGCGTCGATGAACAGGGCGCCGAGGCGGCTCCAGAATCCGCCCTGGGCGCAACCGTGATAAAGGCAGGTGACGATGCCGACCGCAGGGTCGTGCAGCGGCGCCGTTACCCTTTCCAGGTAGTCCGGATCGACCGCGATGTCGCTGTCGGCCAGCACCAGCCACGGATGGCGCGCGGCGGCCATCATGTTGATCAGGTTGCTGACCTTGCGGTTGCAGCCATGCAGGCGCGGGTCGACCACCAGTTGCATGTCGATCCAGGGAAAGCGCTGGCGCAGGCGATGGACGGTGGCGATGGCGGGGTCGTCCGGGTCGCGCACGCCGAACACCAGCTGGTAGCGCGGGTGGGTCTGGAAGCAGAGCGTGGCGAGGTTCTGTTCCAGGCGCGGCTCCGGGCCGCACAAGGGTTTGAGTACGGTGATCGCCACCGGCGCCGTGCGGCCTTCGCGGGCCGGCTCGTGACGCAGGAAGCGGCCCCGGCACAGGAGGGCCGCCAGCGCGTACAGCGTCGCCAGCAGCGTCAGCACGGTGCCGGCAACGGTGAATACATCGATGGAGGAAACTGGCATCGGCAGGCTCCGCACTTACGTCATCGACCCGGGCCGCGGGCCGCCTTGCGGCCACGGATCTCGTCCAGCTTGATCGCGACGTGGCGCGCATGGACGTACTCGGCGGGGCGCTGGCTGGCCAGCGGGATATCCGGCGCCATCGGCCCCTGCGTGCGCACGCCCTGGAGTGCGACCCGGGCCGCCGCCAGCGGGCGCGCCATGGTGTCGAGGACGGCACTGGCTTCGTAGCCGCTGTGAACCATGCAGTTCGCGCATTTTTCGTAGCGTCCGGTGCCGTAGGCGTCCCAGTCAGTCTCGTCCATCAGTTCGCGGAAAGTGGCGGCATAAGCTTCGCCGAGCAGATAGCAGGGCCGCTGCCAGCCGAATACGGTGCGCGCCGGGTTGCCCCAGGGCGTGCAGCGGTAGGTCTGGTTGCCGGCCAGGAAATCCAGGAACAGGCTCGACTGGCTGAAGGACCAGCGCCGCCCCCCGTCGCCGCGCGCCAGGATGTCGCGGAACAGCCGGCGCGTGGCTTCGCGCGCCAGGAAGTGCTGCTGTTCGGGCGCGCGTTCGTAGGCATAGCCGGGGGACACTGTGATCCCATCCACGCCCATGCCGCGCAGCGTATCGAAAAACGCCGCCACCCGCGCCGGCTCGGCATCGTTGAACAGTGTGCAATTGATATTGACGCGAAAACGCGCCGCCTTGGCCCGCGCGATCGCCGCCGCGGCGCGCCGGTAGACCCCGGGCTGGCACACCGAGCGGTCGTGCATGCCCTCGTCGCCGTCCAGGTGCACCGACCACACGAAGTAGCGGCTTGGGCGGTACTGGTCGAGCTTCTTGTCCATCAGCAGGGCGTTGGTGCACAGGTAGACGAACTTGCGGCGCGCGACGATGCCATCGACGATGGCCGGCATCTCCTTGTGCAGCAGCGGCTCGCCGCCGGCGATGGACACCACCGGCGCACCGCAGTCGTCGACGGCGCCCAAACAGTCGGCAAGCGACAGCCGCTGGTCGAGGATGGCGTCCGGGTAATCGATCTTGCCGCAACCGGCGCAGGCCAGGTTGCAGCGGAACAGCGGCTCCAGCATCAGCGCCAGCGGATAGCGTTTTTCACCGGCCAGGTGCTTGCGCAGCACGTAGGCGCCGACCATGGCTTTCTGGAGGAAAGGGATGCTCATAATTATCCTGTGTAATCCCGAATGCGCCTCAGGCGGCCCGCCCGGCCAGCCCCGGCGGCAGCTTGAACTCGACGTGCTCCTCGAGCCCATCCATCGTTGATACCTGCACCGGCCCCAGCGTGCGCAAGGCGTCGAGCACGTGCTCGACCATCGCTTCCGGTGCCGAAGCGCCGGCCGTGATGCCGACTGTACGCGCGCCGGCGACCCAGGCAGGGTCGAGCTCGCCACCATCGGCCAGCAGGTAGCTGGGAATGCCGCTCTCGGCACCGATCTCGCGCAGGCGGTTCGAGTTGGAACTGTTGCCGGCGCCGACCACGAGCAGCACGTCGATTAGCCCGCACAGCGCACGCACGGCCCGCTGGCGGTTCTGGGTGGCATAACAGATGTCGCGCACGTCGGGGCCGGCCAGGTCCGGAAAGCGCCGCTGCATGGCGGCGATGACGGCGCGGGTGTCGTCGACGCTGAGCGTGGTCTGGGTAATATAAGCAACCGGGGTGTCCGCCGGCAAATCGAGTGCCTCGACCTCGTCTTCATCCTGCACCAGCAGCACGCGGCCGTCGATCTGGCCCATCGTCCCTTCCACTTCGGGATGGCCGGCGTGGCCGATCAGGATCACGACGCGCCCGGCCGCCGCATACTGCCGGCCCTGGATGTGCACCTTGGCCACCAGCGGACAGGTCGCATCCAGCACGCGCAGGCCGCGCGCCCGCGCATCGCCCTCGACCGCGCGCGCCACGCCGTGGGCACTGAAGATGGTCACCGCCTGCGGCGGCACCTCGTCGAGTTCATCGACGAATACGGCGCCCTTGGCGCGCAAGCCGCCGACCACGGCCTTGTTGTGGACGATTTCGTGGCGCACGTACACCGGCGCGCCGTAGCGCTCGAGCGAACGTTCGACGATCTCGATGGCACGGACGACGCCGGCGCAAAAGCCGCGCGGCTGGGCGAGGATGACCTGCATGGCGACTCTCGGGATGGTGAAAGTCGTTTGATCGCGCACGCGCGCATAGGTTCGGCGCAGCCCATGCACGCGCGGTCCGGTCTAGAATGCGCGCAAATGGCAACGTTGCCCGGCGGGCGTGGAGGCGCATGATGAGCAAAGACCTGATGCTGATCACGGGTGCGGCCGGTTTCGTCGGCTCCGCAGTGGCGCGCGCGGCGCTGGCCGCCGGTTATCGGGTGCGCCTGCTGGTGCGCGCCACCAGCCCGCGCCGCAACCTGGCCGGGCTGGACGCCGAGCTCGCCGAGGGCGACATGCGCGATGGCGCCGCCGTCGCGCGCGCGCTGGCGGGCGCGCGCTGGCTGCTGCACGTGGCGGCCGACTACCGGCTCTGGGCGCGCGATCCGGACGAGATCGCGAACAACAACCTGCAGGGAACGTCGGTGCTGATGCAGGCGGCGCTGGCGGCCGGGGTCGAACGCGTGGTGCATACCAGCAGCGTGGCGACCCTGCGCGTCGACCCCGGCACCGAGGCAGCCGACGAGGAGGCACCGCTCGCGTCCCACGAAGCCATCGGCGCCTACAAGCGCAGCAAGGTCGAGGCGGAACGCCTGGTCGAGCGCATGGTGGTGTTCCAGGGGCTGCCCGCCGTGATCGTCAACCCGTCGACGCCGGTCGGCCCGCGCGACATCCGGCCGACGCCGACCGGCCGCGTCATCGTCGAGGCGGCACGCGGCAAGATGCCGGCCTACGTCGAGACCGGCCTGAACCTGGTCGACGTCGACGACGTCGCGCGCGGCCACCTGCTGGCGCTGGAGGGCGGCCACATCGGTGAGCGCTACATCCTCGGCGGCCAGAACCTGATGCTGCGCGACTTGCTGGGCGAGATCGCCGGTCTCACCGGTCGCCGCCCGCCGCGCGTGCGGCTGCCGCTGGCGCCACTGGTGCCGCTGGCACATGCTGCCGAAGCCATGGCGCGCTGGCGCGGCAAGGAGCCTTTCCTGACCGTCGACGGTCTGGCGATGTCGCGCAACCGGATGTTCTTCTCGTCGGACAAGGCGCGGCGGGAACTGGGATACCGGCCGGGGCCGCACGCGGCAGGGGTGGAGGCGGCCCTGGCGTGGTTCGGGCGCGAGGGCTACCTGTCCTGAGCAGGAAAACGTCGCAACAGGCGCAAGACCAAGCGCACCAGCCGCGGTACCGTCTGTGGCCGCAGCAGGCGCTCGTCATACCCGGCAAAACGCCGGTCGTTCTCGGCCAGACACAAGGCCAGCAGCGTGGGCATGTCCGCGCCGCCCGCCGAAACCGACCGCGCCCCATTCAGCGTGAAATTATTATCCTGCCGCGAAGACGAAGCGCCGGCATCGACCGAACGCGCCAGGCCGATGCGCTCCCAAATCAAAAACGCCCACACGGCCGCCACCTTGCATTCGAAGCGCACCCGCCGCCACGGTCCCAGCCGCGCCCGGTGCCAGCCGGCCCAGTTGGCAAACAGCAGGATGTGCCGGCATTCCTCCTGCATGACCGGTTCGAAGGTGTCGACCAGCGCCTGTGGAAACAGCCCCGAGCGGCGCGCCAGTTCGAACAGGCCGAAGGCGAAGAAACTGTCGATGCATTCGCTGTAGCCGGTGACCAGGTAGGCCCATTCCGCATCCTTCGGCATTACCGCCGGCGCTTCGGGCACCAGGGCGATGCCGTAAGCGGCCACCATGCGCGCCAGCACTTCCTTGTGACGGTGTTCTTCCCAGGCGTTCAGGGCGAGGGCGTCGCGTATCCCGGGGGCAGGCAGGGTCGCCGCATAGGCCGCCATGCGCAGGCGCGCCTTGCCCTCGGTCTGCACGGCGATGTCCCAGATCGGCAGGGAGACGATGCGCTCGCGCACCTCGGGTGCCAGTCGTGGCCAGTCCAGCACCGCCGGGCGGTAGGGATTGAAGGTGTCACGGAACATGCGGCACATGGCGCGCAGGTGGGCGTCGGAGCCGGGAACAAGCGGGCCGGGATCGGGGCTGTGCCAGCGCCGCATGGCCCTGTCCGCCCGCACGATGGCCGCCGCATCCGCCTCGGCAGCGGGCTGGGGCGGCGGCCGGAAGCCGGGCACCAGGCTTTCCACGTCGAATGCGTCGATGGCGTCGCTCTCCATGCTGGTCCTCCCTCGGCGTGATCCAATCATAACCCTGATCACCCGCGGCTTGTCATTTGCGCGATACTCGAGCTTATTTACGCTGACGAGTCCCCATGCCATTCTTCCAGCGCTTTTTCGGTTTGTTCCTGATCGGTCTCGTCGCATGCGGCACCGTCGCACAGGCTGCCGATGCCCCTGTCCGCGAACGTGTTTCCTTCAATGCCGACTGGCGTTTCAACAAGGGCGATCCCGCTGGCGGCCCGCAAGCGCCCACCGACGCCGACATCAAGAGTGGCTTGCCCGCCGCCCAGGGCGGCTACGACGATGCGGCCTGGCGCAAGCTGGACCTGCCGCACGACTGGGGCATCGAGGGCCCGTTCAGACAGGAATACCCGGGCGACACCGGCAAGCTGGCCTGGTGGGGCGTGGGCTGGTACCGCAAGCACTTCACGCTGCCTGCGGGTGATGCCGGGCGCCGCGTCTACCTCGACGTCGACGGCGCCATGTCGCATGCCACGGTCTGGATCAACGGCCGTCATGTGGGCGGCTGGCCCTACGGCTATGCGTCCTGGCGCGTCGACCTGACGCCGTACCTGAAGGCGGGCGGCGACAACGTGCTGGCGATCCGCCTCGACAACCCGAAGGATTCCTCGCGCTGGTATCCCGGCGGCGGCATCTACCGCAACGTGTGGCTGGTCAAGACCGGGCCGCTGCACGTGGCGCAGTACGGCACCCGCGTGACGACGCCGCAGGTGAGCGCGGCGTCGGCGACGGTGGAGGTGCAGGTCACGCTGGACAATCACGGCCCCGACGCCGAAGCGCGCGTGTCGACCGAGATTTTTGCGCTGGACGCCGATGGCCGCCGCATCGGCCCGGCGCTGGCGCGCAAGGAGGCCTCGAATGGGGCCAGGCTGGCGCATGGGCGCCAGGTGCAGCTCAGCCAGACGGTAGCCTTGCCGAACCCGCGCTTGTGGAGCCCGGCCAGTCCGCAGCGCTATGTCGCGGTCAGCAGCGTCATCGAAGGAGGGCACACCGTGGACGTGGTCGAGACCCCGTTCGGCATACGCTCCATCGCCTTCGATGCCGCCAGGGGTTTCCTGCTGAACGGCCAGCGCCTGGCGATCCAGGGCGTGTGCGACCACCACGACCTGGGCGCGCTCGGCACCGCGGTCAACGTGCGCGCGCTGGAGCGCCAGCTGGAGATCCTGCGCGAGATGGGCGTCAACGCGATCCGCACCAGCCACAACCCGCCGGCGCCGGAACTCCTGGACCTGGCCGACCGCATGGGCTTCCTGGTGATGGACGAAGCCTTCGACACCTGGCGCGTCAAGAAAACCCCGAACGACTACAACCTGCTGTTCGACGAGTGGCACGAGAAGGACTTGCGCGCGATGATCCGGCGCGACCGCAACCACCCGAGCGTGATCGCCTGGAGCATCGGCAACGAGATCCCCGAGCAGACCCGCGCCGAAGGCTGGAAGCTGGCGGCGCGCCTGGCGGAGATCGCGCATGGCGAAGACCGTACACGTCCGGTGACGGCAGCCTTCAACCACGTGGTGTCCGGCTACAACGGCTTCCAGGACGCGGTCGACGTGTTCGGCTACAACTACAAGCCGCAGGAATACGCCAGGCTGCACGCGCATGCGCCGCACATCCCGCTGATCGGCAGCGAGACGGCGTCCACTGTCAGTTCGCGCGGGGAGTACTTCTTCCCGGTCAGCGACGACAAATCGAAGGGCCTGGCCAACTTCCAGGTGAGCAGCTACGACCTGACGGCGCCGCCCTGGGCCACGCCGCCGGACGCCGAATTCAAGGGCCAGGATGAGAACCCCTACGTGGCGGGCGAATTCGTGTGGACCGGTTTCGACTACCTGGGCGAACCGACGCCCTACGGCAGCGACGCCACCAACCTGCTGAACTTTACCGACCCGGCGCAGCAGCAGCGCATGGCGCAGCAGCTCGAGGCGTTGAAGAAGATCGCGGTGCCCTCGCGCAGTTCCTATTTCGGCATCGTCGACCTGGCCGGCTTCAAGAAGGACCGCTTTTATCTGTACCAGGCGCGCTGGCGCCCGGACCTGCCGATGGCGCACCTGCTGCCGCACTGGAACTGGCCGGAACGCGTGGGCCAGGTGACGCCGGTGCATTTATATACGTCTGGCGACGAGGCCGAGCTGTTCCTGAACGGGAAGTCACTGGGCCGCAAACAGCGCGGCAAGGGCGAGTACCGCCTGCGCTGGGATGACGTGGTCTACCAGCCGGGCCAGCTGCGCGTGGTGGCCTACAAGAACGGCAAGCGCTGGGCCGAGGACAGCGTGGCCACCACCGGGGCGGCGGCGCGCCTGGCGCTGGCGGCAGACCGCAATACGCTGCGTGCGGATGGCAGCGACCTGGCCTTCGTCACCGTCAGCATCGTCGACAAGGAGGGAAAGCCGGTGCCGCGCACGCATAATCGCATCGCGTTCACGCTGAGCGGGCCGGGCGAGATCGTTGCTACCGACAATGGGGATCCGACCAGTTTCGAATCCTTCCAGTCGCCTGCGCGCAATGCCTTCAACGGGCTGGCGCTGGCGATCGTGCGCACGCGTGCCGGGGAGGGTGGGAAGGTAGTGTTGAGTGCGACGGCGGAGGGCTTGGGCGGGGGGCAGGTGACGCTGGATAGCCGGTGATGAGACAAGGCTTACCGTAGCCCGCCGTACGCAGGTCATCCCCGCGGAGGCGGGGATCCAGGTTCTGCCGGCGCTGACGACAAGCACGCAAACTTGGGGTGAAAGCGCCGGCGGCGCTTCTACGCCTTCGCGGGGACGACCTTGGAGAAGAGGCGGCGTGCTTCGATAGCTGAACCAGGAAGCACTAAAGCCTCATTTCTGCTTCTCCCCCGGCAAAATAGCACTCAACACCTGCCGCGCCACCCCGGCCAGCATCGACCCCTCGTTCGGATCCCCATGCGCAATCGCGCTCATGAAGTGACGCGCCTGCTCCATCGTAATGTGGGAAGGCAGCGGCGGCACTTCCGGATCGGTCTTGAACTCCAGGACCACCGGCCGGTCCGACGCCAGGGCCTCTGCCCAGGCCGCGCCCACGCGCTGCGGGTCGTCGCAATAGATGCCCTTCAGGCCAATCAGCTCCGCAAAGCGGTGATAGGGCACGTCGGGCAGGTTCTGGCTGGCCTCGAACTTCGGATCGCCTTCCATCACGCGCTGCTCCCAGGTCACCTGGTTCAGGTCCTGGTTGTTGAAGACACAGACGATCCAGCGCGGATCGCTCCACTCCTTCCAGTACTTGGAGACGGTGATCAGCTCCGCCATGTTATTCATCTGCATGGCGCCGTCGCCGACCAGGGCCACCACGCAGCGTCCCGGATGCGCGAACTTGGCGGCAATCGCGTAGGGCACGGCGGCGCCCATCGAGGCCAGGCCGCCGGACAGGGAACACATCATCCCGCGCCGCACCTGCAGGTCGCGCGCGTACCAGTTGGCGCAAGAGCCGGAATCGCTGGTGACGATGGCGTCGTCCGGGATGCGCGGCGACATTTCGTAGACCACGCGCTGTGGATTGACCGGATTGGCGGGCGCCAGTGCGCGCTCCTCCAGCATCTTGCGCGAGTCCTGGATGCTGGACGCGATCTTCTCGCGCCAACTGCCATCCTGATTCTGGTTCAAGAGTGGCAGCAGCGCGCGCAGGGTCTCGGCACTGTCGCCGTGCAGGTTGACTTCGCTGGCATAGCGTATGCCCAGCATGGCCGGCGAAATGTCGATGTGGACCGCGCGCGCCTGGCCTTCCTTGGGCAGGAATTCGGCGTAGGGGAAGGCGGTGCCGACCATCAGGAGCGTATCGCAATCGTTCATCAGGTCCCAGCTGGCCTTCGTGCCCAGGATGCCGATCGAACCCGTCACCCAGGGCAGGTCGTCTGGCAGCGCAGCCTTGCCCAGCAGCGCCTTGGCGCAGCCGGCCCCGAGGCGGTCGGCCACGGCGATGACTTCGTCGGTGGCGCCAAGCGCGCCGGCGCCGACCAGCATCGCGACCTTCTTGCCGGCATTCAGGACCTCGGCCGCGCGCTGCAGGTCGGCCTCGTAGGGCACGATTTTGGGGCGCGTGTAGCCGCTGCTGGAATACACGTTGGCGTGCTTGCGCGGCGGGTCTTCGTATTTCAGTTCCTGCAGGTCGTTGGGCAGCACCAGCACGCCGACGCCGCGGTTGGCGGTGGCGATGCGGATGGTCCGGTCCAGCAGGTGGCGCACCTGGGACGGCACCGCGGCTTCCTGCACGAACTCGGCGACGTCGGCGAACATGCGGTCCAGGTTCACTTCCTGCTGGTAGTGGGCGCCGCGGATGGTGCGCGCGGCCTGGCCGGCGATGGCCAGCACCGGCTGGTGGTCCAGCTTGGCGTCGTACAAACCGGTGATGAGGTGGGTTGCACCCGGGCCGCCGGTGGACAGGCAGACCCCCAGTTCTCCGGTGAACTTGGCGTAGGCGGCCGCCATGAAGGCCGCCATTTCCTCGTGCCGCACCTGGATGAATTCGATCTTGCCCTTGGCCCGCGCCAGCGCCCCGATCACGCCGTTGATGCCATCGCCGGGATAGCCGAAGATGCGCTTGACGCCCCATTCGGCCAGCCGTTCCACCACGAAATCGCCTACCGTTTTACTCATATGCACTCCGTTTGCCAGTATAGGATTGATAAGGTGAACCCTAGCACTTGGCCCGGCCGCGAAGCGCACGCTATCTTGCTGGAATGTATTGACGGCCACTCGCCATGCGGCGGGCCGTCAAGCTGCCTGAAGGTTTCCGGGTTGTCAGAAGCCTGCCGCGGAGCGCAAGGCGTCCCGCGTGGCGGCGTCGATGCCCGACGTAACTGGCAAGCCATGCGCGCGCTGGAAGGCATTGAGGGCGCCGATCGTGTTCTTGCCGCTGATGCCGTCGATGCCGCCCGGGGCGTATTTCAGGAAGCTCAGGCGGGCCTGGGCGGCGCGGATGTCGACGTTGGGCACGCCGTTGGCGCTGTACTGCCTGAAGTAGTGATCGAGTTTGCTGTCGTATTCGTTGCGGGCGTAATTCGGGCCGTTGTAGATCGAGGCGAAGGCGGGCCAGCGCTTGCTGCGGATGCTTTCGCTCAGTGTCTGGTTGCGCGCGATGAAGCGCCGGATACCGTCCAGTTGGGCGTCTTCGCCATCGCAGAAGACGTCGACCATCGCGTCGACGCTGGCATAGCCGACGTCGGTCGCATTGAAGCCCATGATCTGGCCCAGCCCCCAGGACGCCGCCTTCAGCGCCGCGCTGCGGTCGAGCGCCATCGCTTCGCCCAGACGTTCGTACTCCGCCTCGGCGCGGTCGGGGCCGGTGGCGTAAGCGCCTGGCTCTTTCGCACTGATGCCGGGGTGGGTAGCGTCGTAACGGTGTTGCGTCAGGCGGCTGAACTGGTGCCGCTCGAACAGGATTTTCGGCCGCCGGCTGGGCAGGAAACCGTAGCCGCTGGTTTCCACCGTGATCAGCGACCACAGTGCGCAGGGGTCGCAGCCGAGTGCGTGGTTGACGGCGTCGAGCCCGGCCTGGCTCAAGGGGCTGGTCGAGCCCGAAAACTGGTTCATGATGCGATCCTTTCAGTAGGCATCCTGTTTGGACAATAAGTTTTTGTTTGAGCTCAATGAATATCAAGACTTGTAAGTACGAACTACCTAGCGAAAGCGATAGGTGACAATGGCACAAAAGGCGCGGAGGGGAGTTGGCGGGTGGGATCGGCCGCCACAGAAGGGCGGCCAGGCAGGGCGAGTGTTGCGTTTTTACGGAATCTTGACGCGCAGCGGCATCGGTACCGGCACAGTGTGATCCGGCATCGGCGCCCGGTCCGGCAAGTCCAGTCCGCTGACCAGGTCGGCGATACTGACCGTCTGGCCGGTCTCGAAGCAGCGGTTGGCGGCGATCCCGACCAGGGCCGACCAGGCGCCGGCGCGCTCGTCCGAGGCGCGCTCGTACGGATCGGCCGGGGCGTTGCCGAAGATTTCGGTCAGCATGACTTCGTCGCCGCCGCCGTGGCTGCCCTTGCCGGTCCAGGGTTCGATGTCGCGCGGGGCGCCGCGCAGGGGAATGATGCGGGTGCTCACCCCTTCGCTGCCGCTCTGCACCTTGGCTGCGCCGGCCGCGCCTGCCGATTCGACGATGCGGTGCTCGAGGCGGCCCTTGGTGCCGTTGAAGGCGATGTGATAACCCTCCCAGGCATCGTAGGCCGACAGCGCGTACTTCAGCTGGACGCCGTTGTCGTACTTGACCATCACGTTCATCGTGTCCTCGATATTGATCTCGGGGCGCCACACGCATTGGTCGCGGAAGTAGCCGTCGTATCTTTCGTTGTCGAGGTAGAGCGCTTTCAGGCCCGGGTCGGCGGCCAGGTCGAAGTAAAAGCTGCACTTCTGCTTTTCCGGGCAGGTCAGGCAGCGCTGGTGGGCGCCCTGCAGACCCATGCGCCTGGCAGTGTCCGGCGTGTAGAACTGGCGCGAGCCGAAGGCGCTCACGCGTGCTGGCTGGGCGCCGAGCCACCAGTTGACCAGGTCGAAGTGGTGGGTGGCCTTGTGCACCATCAGGCCGCCGGAATTGGCCTTGTCGCTGTGCCAGCGGCGGAAGTAGTCGGCGCCATGCACGGTGTTCAGCAGCCAGGTGAAGTCCACCGACAGCACGTCGCCGATCTCGCCCTTCATCAGCAAGTCCTTGACCTGGGTGCGCGGCGGCGAATAACGGTAGTTGAAGGTCACGCGGATGTGACGGCCGCTGCGCTTGACGGCATCCAGGATGCGCTGGGCCTTGTCGGCGCTGGTGGTCATCGGCTTTTCGGTGATCACGTCGCAGCCGGCGTCGAGGGCGCGCACGATGTAGTCGTCGTGGGTGGCATCCTTGGTGGTGACGATGACGAATTCCGGCTTCATCTCGCGCAGCATGCGGTCGAAGTCGGCCGCCAGGTAGGGGCGCGGCTGGCTGGCGCCGGTCTTCGAGATTGACTTGACGGCGCGCTCGACGCGGCCGGCATTGCTGTCGCAGACGGCGACGATCTCGGAGGTGCCGCGGAACTTGCCGGTGGCGGCGTCCGTGTACATGCGCGAACGCGAGCCCACGCCGACCACCGCATAGCGCTTGCGCGGCGCTGCCGCGGCGTGCACCCCGCCGGCCAGCACCAGGCCGGCGGCGCCGGCGGCTTTCAGGATGCCGCGGCGGTTCTTGTTGCCGATCTCATTCATCACTGTTCTCCTCTCTCTCTCATTTATATACCGGGGACCGACGTCGCCGGTCCCCTTTGTCAGGCGGACAAGGTGGTAGTCACTTTTTTGCCACCGATGCTCACGTTGTTCAATTTCAGGTTGCGCACGTTGTACAGGAACCAGGGTTTGTCCAGGTTGGCCGGCGTGCCGAAATCGCAATCGGTGATGGTTACGTCGCGCACCGGCAGCACCTCGGGACGCGGCCCGCGGCCGTTGTAATCGAAGGCGACCGGCCCCAGGATCACGATCGCCTGGTAGCTCGACAGCTTCTTGCCATCTTTGGTCGTCACATTGCCCACCTTGACGTTCGAGATGTGGACGTTGCTGACTTCCGGCGGCCGGGTGCGCACGTTGTCGGCGCGCGGGGTGTAGTCGCAGTCGAAGGTGATCACGCCGCCGGCCGCTGCCGCCACCGAACGGTCCGGGATCGGCGAGCCGGGCAGGGTAGCGTAGAACGAGGGCGTGGTCTGCACGCCGTTGGGGATGCTGACGTTGCGCACATAGAAGTTGCGCAGGAAGCCGCCGCGGTTCATGTTGGTCTTCAGGCGGATCGCGATGTTCAGCGGATTGGTGGCCCAGTTCTTGTTTTCGAAGACCAGGTCTTGCGCATACACGTTCTGGATGCCGGCCGACATCTCGCTGCCCAGGGTCACGGCGCCATGGCCGCTGTGCATGGTGCACTTCTGGATCACGATGTTCTGCGAAGGGCCGTATTGCGTGTCCAGGTTCTTGCCGGCCTTGATCGCGATGCAGTCGTCGCCGGTGTCGAACTGGCAGCCTTCCACCAGCACGCCGTCGCAGGATTCCGGATCGAAGCCATCGCTGTTCGGTCCCAGGCTGTTGGCATACACGTTGCGGATGGCGAGGTTGCGGCAGGCCACCGGGTGGTGCTGCCAGAACGGCGTGTGCGTCACCTGGTAACCCTGCAGCAGCACATTGGTGCAGTCGACAAGGTGGATCATCGACGGCCGCAGGTAGTGGCCGAGGCCGAACACGCGCTTCCCGATCGGCACACCCGCCTCGGACAGCGCCGGCAAGAAGGCGTCGTCGGCGCGCCACTTGTGGCCTTCGCCCTGGATCAGCAGGCGCTGCGCTTCCGGCAGATTGGGCGCGATCCCGGCCAGCGATGTCGGGTTGTTCGGGTTCGGTTGGTTCTGGGCCAGCTTGCCCGGTACATAGCCTGGCGACTTGTCCTGGGCCACCGAGTTGATGGTCATGTTCTTGCCCTTCCAGGTCCACCAGCAGTCGCCATTGTTGTTGCCCGCGCCCGGGAAGGGTACGCCGCCCTGGCCGTCGAGGATGGCGGTCCAGTCGTCGCCGGTGAGGGCGATGTTGTCCTGCTTGTGCGCGTAGATCATCGACGAGAAATTCAGGCAGTCGTTGCTCTGCCAGCGCGACACCACCAATTTACCGTTGCCGCCGCAATCGACGTCGCCGTACTTCGCATAGTCCTTCGGGTCGTTGCTGAAGTAGACGTGGGCGCCGGCCTGCAGGTGCACGTTCACGTTCGACAGCAGCACGATCGGGCCGGCGCAGAACCAGTCGCCCTTCGGGATCAGCACCCGGCCGCCGCCCTCCGCGTGGCAGCGCGCGATCGCGGCCCTGATGGCCTCGTAGCAGTCGTGGCTGCCCGGTGCCGGGGTGGAGAGGGTTTCCTGGTCTTCGAAGGAAATCCAGGCCTTGACCGGGACCAGCTTGCAAGGAGCGGCGCCGAAGTCGGTCACCTTGTAATCCATCTTGCGGAACTTGACCGGCATCTTCAGGCGCGCGGCGATGGCGCGGGCTTGCTGCCATGGGTCGCCGGCCGGAGTGGCTGCACGGGCGGCAGCCAGCGGTAGTGCGCCGCCCATCAGCGCCAGGCCGGTGGCCGAGACGCCACGCAGGAGGGTACGGCGTCGGGTAAAGGATGTGCTCATGCGGTCTCCATCATTCATTGGTGTTGTTGTATTCGCCGAGGTAGATGTCGGCCGGGGCCGGGCGAACGGTTTCGCCCAGCCGGGTGGCCGGATCGAAGCCGGCCTGCTGCAAATTGTTCCACCAGTCGTCGGAGCTGAACTGGGCTGGGCGGTGCGCCAGCGTGCCTTGGCGGTTCCATTCCGACCATGGATGGGTCTTGACGATGTGGCCGCCGATGCGCGAATTCAGGATCACGGCCTTGCCGACCGCTTCCAGCGTGCGCTTGCGGATGCTGCCGTTCGGCGCCTTGTAGACGTCGACCTCGCCTAGGGTGCAGGTGTAGCCCTCGACCGGCACCTGGCCGTAGGGCGTGCAGCGCTGGTTGTGGAACCACTGGCGGGCGAAGTAGAAGCTGGTCTCCTTTGCCCCGGGCGAGTCGTCGCCGCTGAAGCGGCAGCCATTGAACACCATGCCGTATTTCGCGCGCCGGCTGGTATCGGGCGCCAGCGCGTAGGAGGCCGGGCGGCCGCCGATCTGCCTGACCTCGCAGTCCTGGAAATAGGCGATGGTGTCGCCGAAGATGAAATCGACGTCGCCCTCGATCCAGGTCTTGTGGAAGAAGCTGCGCGTGGTGTTCACGTAATCCTTCGAGCTCAGGAACAGCGTGTCCTGGAGGCCGAGCAGGCGGACCTGTTCGAACTGGACGCGGTCGGCGCCGTCGACGCGCAGCGCCACCGCCTGGTGGTGCACGCGGCTGCCTCCGGTGGTGTCGGGGCACTTGTCGCCGCTGCATTCGGCGTGCTTCACCGCGCGGTCGCGACGCTCTTCCCTGTTGAAGGCGTTCTCGATCGTGAGATTGCGGGCCTGGAAACCGTCCGCCTGCACCCACACGGTGCTGGAACCGTAGGTGCCCAGCGCCGGCAAGTCCTTCAGGCCATCGTACAAGGCGCGTACCGCAGGCGCAGCATGCTCGAATTGCGCCGCGTAACGCTGGCGATAGGCGGCGCCGGTGGTCGAGGCGTCGAGAGCGGCGCGGATGCGCGTGGCCGCCGGATCGGGGCCGTCGCCGATCAGCGTGAGCGGCGGGCTGGCGGGCGGCACGTACACCAGCTCGTCGTAGGTGCCCGGAGCCAGGCGGATGACGACGCGCTTGCGGCCGGCATCCAGGACGGCCCGGCTGACTGCCGCCTGGACGCTTGCGAAGCGCGTGACGCCATCCGGGGGCGCCTGCGGATTCACCACGTAATCCGCCGGCAGGCGCGCCTGCGTGACCAGCGGATCGGCCAGCGGATCCCATGGCTCGACACGTTCGCTGCCGACCGGGCCGACGTACTTCAGCACTTCCCGGTAGTCGTAGGCCCCGGCTTGTTCGGCCGTGAGCTGGGGGCGCGGGTCGCGTACTGTCCCGGATGGGAAGGCCGGGAACTTGCCGCCGCATTCGATGTTGGCCGTGCGCAGTGCATTCAGAGGCGTGCCGGACAGGCGCGTGTGGCCCATCATCGGCTGGGCATTGCCTTCCACCGTCACATCGGCCAGCGCCAGCTTGAGCGGATGCGCCTCGTCGTAGCCCTGCAGGATCACGCGGCCCGGCCCGGAGCCAATGCTGCGCACCCGCTCCATGCGCACCTCGCTGTAGGACGGAATCAGGGTGCCCGGCTCCGCGGCCTGTTCGTAGTGGGTGCTGATGTCGATCGGCGCCTTCACGCCGCGCATGCAGATGTCATGATACAAAATACCGGACACGGTGCCGCCACGCGTATCATTACTCTTGATGCGCAGGCCGGAGGTGGTACCGTCCATGCTCAGGTCGTCGACCAGCACCTTGCGCACGCCGCCATTGGTCTCGCTGCCGATCGACATGCCATGGCCGCTATAAAAGTGGTTGTGCAGGATCGAGACGTGCTCGGTGGGGCCGCCGTTGCCGGCCTTGATGGCGACGTTGTCGTCGCCGGTGCGGATCCAGCTGTGGGCGATGGTGACGTTGCGCGACGAGATCGGGTCGATGCCGTCGGTGTTACGGGCCTCATGCGGCGTGTCGATCCTGACGCCCCAGGCCGTGAAGCCGTCGACGCCGTTCAGGGTCACGTGAAAATTCGGTGAATTCTTCAGCAGGATGCCGTAGAGCGTGAAGTCCTGCGACTTGTCGACCTGGATCAGCCGCGGCACGTTCTGGCGCGTCTTTTCCTTTTGCGCGCGGCGCGCGATCTGCCACCAGCTTTCCGGCTTGCCGGCGATGGGCTGGCCGCCCTGGCCGTCGATGGTGCCGGTGCCCATGATGCCGCTGCCGCGCGTGTTCTCCGCCGCGATCAGCGGGCGGCAGCCCTTGCCTGAGCCGTCGTTGCTGCCGCAGGTGCCGGCACCCCTGTCGAACAGGCGCGGGTCGGTACTCGCATACAAGGTGACGCCGGCATCCACCACCAGGGTCACGCCGCTTTTCAAGGTGAGCGGGCCGGAGACGAAGCTGCGCTTTTCATTGCTGGCCGCGAGCACGACCGCGCGGCCGGGTGCACATTGATCGATCGCGGCCTGGATGCGGGCGGCATCGTCGCGGCCCGTATTGGCCACTTCGCCGAACAGCAGCGCGCAGGCCGGCGGCAACTTCGGTTGCCGGACCTCGCGCGTATCCTGTGCGTGGGCAGCGCCGCAGCACAGGTTCGCGATTGCCGCCGCCAGCACGAGACGCCGCATCATGGCTTGCCCCGGTCGACGAAATACGGCCGCGTGGCGGGGATGGCCTGCACCATTTCGCGTTCGACCATGTGCGCGAAAAGCTCGGCGCCTTTCGTGCCCAGGTGGGTGCGGTCAAAGGCGCTCTTGGCGGCGCCGGCCACCTCCGCCTTGTTGGCCTCCGGTGCCGCGGGGCTTGCCGACGGCGGTGGCGCCATGGCCAGCGTGTCGGCTTCCTGCTGGCCCATGGCCTGTACCGCCGTGGCGCTGTCCGCGTTCAGGTCGAGCAGGACCGCGCCTTCCTGCCGCGCCATCCTGCGTGTGACGGCGGCCCACGGCGCCAGGTCGTCCTTCAGGTAGTCGCCCTTGAAGCTGCGCCGTGTGAGCGGCGTCACCAGCACCGGTACGCCGCCCGCCGCCTTCACTTCCTGCGCATAGCGCGCCATGTTGGCCGGGAACTCGGTCACCAGGTCGGTCGAGCGTGGCGGCTTGCCCGGCTGGTCGTTGTGGCCGAACTGCACCAGCACGTAGGTGGCGCGGAAGCCGGCGCCATCCTTCAGCAGGCGCTCGACCTCGTCCCAGCGGCCTTCGGCGCGGAAACTCTTGCTGCTGCGGCCACCGCGGGCCAGGTTGATGCAGTTGACTTGCGGCGTGAAGCGTGCGCACAGGGCGTCGCCGTATCCGCTTTTGGTGGCCATGGTCGAGTCACCGACCAGGATGACGCGGATGGGCTGGAGGCCGGTGGCAGCGGCGTGGCCGCACAGGACCAGCGCAAGGGCGGCGATAAGTGATGATGGTTGCATGATCCTCCCGTAAGGTCGCGAACGAAAACGCGCAAACGAAAACGAGCAGAGGGCGCCATCGGACGCCGCTCTGCTCTGCGCTCAGTTGCACATTCGACTGCACATACCGTCGGCTCAGTCGAAGCTGTAGGTCACACGCAGGTTATACGCGCGTCCGGTCGGGTTTGCCGCACTGCTGAGGTAAGCGTAGCTGTACACCGTGTTGTTGGTGATTGGCGGCGCCTTGTCGAACAGGTTGGTGATGCCGGCGGTGACCGTCACCTGCTTCTGCGCGCGCCAGGTGCCGGTGAGGGCCCAGGCCGAGTACGAGCTGATGTCGCGGTAGTACTGCGGCTGCACCGCGACGTTGGCGTCCTTGTACTTGCTGTTGAAGTTGTTGGTCAGCTGGGCGCTGAAGTCGCCCTTCGACCACGACAGGCGCAGGTTGTGCTTCCACTTGTAGGTGATGATCGGATAGCTCGAGGTGGTGCCGTTGCTGGCCCAGCCGAACTGGCCGACGTTCGACATCCACCCGCCATCCTTTTCCAGCTGGTTGTCGAAGCGGGTCAGGTAAGTGCCGTCGATGCCGATGTTGAAGGTGCCGAAGCGGTTCTGCGGCAGGGTCCAGCTGCCCGACACGTCGATGCCGCCGGCGATCTGGCCGCCGAGGTTCATCGTGGTGTTGTCGATGTAGGCCAGGCTGTTGTCCGGGTTGCGCACGAACAGGTTCTGGTACTGGGCGTAATTGGTGAAGTAGACCGATTCCGGCAGGTTGGCCAGCATGTTCTTCATGTTGACCTGCCAGTAATCGAAGGACAGGGTCGCGGTGCGGGTCGGTTCGAACACCACGCCCAGCGTGCCGCCCTTCGATTTTTCCGGCTCAAGCTTGCTGTTGGAACCCGTCATCTTGTTCAACTTGGCGTTGCAGACGTCGGCTGCGTTGGCGCCGGCCACTGCGGTACCGGTACCGGGAATGGTCGGGGTCGCGCTCGGGCACAGCACCGGATCGTCCCAGCGTGCCGAGGTGGTGGTGTTGGCGACCGTGGTGCGGTAGCCGTTCAGGTCGAACAGGGTCGGCGCGCGGAAGCCGGTGTTGGCCGAACCGCGGAACATCACCCATTTGGCTGGCTGCCAGCGGAAGCTGAGCTTCGGCGTGAATGTGCTGCCGACGTCGCTGTAGCGGTCGACGCGGGCCGCCGCGTTCAAGGTCAGGGTCTTGGTGACCGGTGCGTCGAGCTCCGCGAACAGGCCGGCGATGTTGCGCGCGCTGTCGCCATGGCCAGGGACGATCTTGGCGTAGGTGATGTCGGCCGCCGGTGCCAGCTTGGTATCTTCGTTGGTGTCGCGGTGCAGGTCGGCGCCCAGGGCCAGCGCCAGGTCGCCGCCAGCCAATGGCATCAAGGCCTTGCTGACGGTGGCGTCGACGCCGTAGTAGGCAGTCTTGGCGCTGCGGTTCTGCATGCCGTCGGCGGCGATCGATTGCAGATAATCGAGGCCGGCCGCGTCCTGCTCGCCGAAGGGGTTCAGCGCGCCGTTGGCCAGGCCGTTGATCAGGCCGATGCCCGAGTAGTAGCCGGACTGGAAGTAGACCTTGCGCTGCGACAGGCCATAGCTCAAACCGGTGCGGTAATCCCAGCCCTTGATCACGCCTTCGGCCGATAGCAGCAGGCGCTGGTTGACCTGGTTGTCGCGCGTGACGGCGCCGCCGTCCGGCACCGCCCAGCTGACGGTGAGCGGCTGGCCAGTGACGCCTGCCACGGCCGGCACGCCGCCGCTGCCGCCCGGGTACCAGCGGCTGGTGGACGGCAGCAGCGGCTGGCGCGAGCCGACGGCGGTGGCCTGGGTCGGGTTCTTGTAGCTGTACAGCGATTCGTCGCCGCGCGTGTATTCCAGGGTGACGGTGTGGTCGTCGCCGATCTTCTTGGTGCCTTTCACGTACATCGACAGCTGCTTGTTCGGGTACAGCGCGGTGCCGTAGGTGTCGTTGTTCAGCACGCAGGTATTCTTGGCGCCCTGGATCGAGTAGGGCGCCAGGCAGCCAGCCGCGTAGTACGGGTTGGCCGCGTTCTTGTTGGCCGAGCTGGTGAAGTTGGCCGGGCTCGCGTAGCCGCCGCTGGCGGCGCTGGGCGCCAGGCCGATCGCGGTGAGGGCGGCGGTGTCCGGGGTGAAGCCGGTGCGGTCCGATTGCAGCAGGCGGCTGCGCTGGTGGAAGTCGACGGTGCCATAGATGTTCCAGCCGTCGTTGGCCAGGCTGCCCTTGCCGAAGGTGAAGGTCCCGCGCTGCTCGTCGGCGCCCCCGTGGCGTTCCGGTTGCACGTACTGGATGGTGGCCGCACCGCCGGTCACTTCGCGCTTGGTGATGAAGTTGACCACGCCGCCGATCGCGTCGGAGCCATAGATCGAGGACGCGCCGTCGCGCAGCACTTCGACACGCGCCAGTGCGCTGATCGGGATGGTGTCGAGGTTGGCGTAGCCGTCGGCAATCGCCTCGTTGGCCAGGCGGCGACCGTTCAGCAGTACCAGGGTGCGGTTCACGCCGAGGCCGCGCAAATTGATGTTGGTGCCGGATCCGGCCTGCGACGGCGCCAGCGACGCCGATTGCGGCAGCGCCATCATCACGTCGGCGAGGGTGGTCATGCCTTGTTTTTCGAGTTCTTCGGCCTTGATGCTGGTGACCGGCAGCGCCTCTTCGGCGGCCAGGCGCTTGATGCTGGAACCGGTGACTTCGACGCGCTGCACCGAAGCGTCGGCCTGCTGTGCGGCGGCTTGCTGGGTCAGCGTGAGGATGGCGAGGGAAATTGCGGACAGGGCGATGGCACGCGCGCCGCGTTGGCTTGGGGTCTTCATGAAGCTGTCTCCTGGTGTTATTCGATGTGTATCGATGACGGTGGCGCCGTCGGGGTCCGCGGCGCCGTTGTAGTCTCTCCCGGCTTCTTGCTGGATGTGCTTGTGGCTGATCTGTTGTGCTTGCTCCCGGCTCGTTTGGGTCACTTATGCTGTATCGATAAGTGGTCAGGCCAGTCTAGAGTGGTTTGGCCAATATTGCAATTGGTCAGTCCAGTTATTCGATGTTTTTTGACAACACTGGAGACGCCGGCGAACGCGCGCAGGCACGCAGGCGCACCGGCGGGCCTGCGAGGCCGTCAGGGATGTTCGCGGTAGCTGGTCTGCCCGCCATCCCTGGGCACGAAGTGATAGGTGCGCAGGCGGTACTGGATCTCGAACGCGGGATTGCCCATCAGCTTGATCATCTCGGCGCCTGCCAGTAGCGCCGGGCCGTAACCATGCAGCGCATCCTTGCTGGCCGGGCGGTTGTAGTAATAGACCTGGTCGCCGGCGAAGGTGGTGCCGACGCAGGTGCCGTCGACCGCGCCATCCTTGCCGATGCGGGTCGAGAGTCCGGCCCAGCCGGCGATGGCGATGTCGCCGTAAGTGGTGGGGCTGATCCAGCCCTGGTTGATGGCGTGGGCGTAGGTATAGGTGAAGATCGCCGTGGCCGAGGTCTCCAGGTAAGAGTCGTTCCGGTCCAGCATCTGGTGCCACAGGCCGCTGCCCGACTGCAGTTGGGCGATGCCGCGCAGCGTCTTGCGCAGCTGCGCCAGCACCTTCGGATAGCCCGGATGGTCCTTGGGCAGCACGTCGAGCAGGTCGGACATGCTCAGCACCGCCCAGCCGTTGGCGCGGCCCCAGTAGAAGTGCGGCGCGTCCGGGTTGCTGGCGTTCCAACCGTGAGTGTACAAGCCGTCCCTCTCGTCGAACAGGTAGCCCGACATCCGCAGCACGTTGTTCACGGCATCGTCGAAGTAGGCACGCTTGCCGGTCATGCGTCCGAGTTCGGCCAGCGCCGGCACGCCCATGTACATGTCGTCGGCCCACAGCGATTGCGCCTGCGGCCGCTCGCGCGCCAGGGTACCGTCCTTCAGGCGGAACTGGCCCTTTGCCACCCAGTCGCCGCACACCTTGATCTGGGCGCTTAGATCGGGGCCGATTCTCGCAACGCGCGCACGCATCATGGCCGCGCACATCGACCCGGCGTCGTCCAGCGAGCGCGGATCGAGGAAGCGCGCGAAGCTGTTGTTGCGCTCGAGGTGGAAGCGTTCTTCCTGGGCGCGGAAATAGGGCAGGCGGTCGGCGAAGAACTGGAAGTGGCGCGCGGTGAGATCGGTGAAGCGCTTGTCGCCGGTCACTTCCCCCGCCTTGAGCATGCCGGCGTGGACCACGCCCATCTCGTACTGCTGCAGCCCGAAATCGCTCCCGGTGGTTTCCATCACCGCATCCGCGACCGGGGTCTTGAAGTCGGTGACGGCGCCGCCGCCGGTCTTGTGCACCACGCGCGTCGGCGTGTGCGCTTCAATATAGCCGCGGATGCGCTGCAGCGTGTCGGTGATCTCGGCGGGAACCGGCTTCTTGTACGGCACCGGATAGCTACCCTCGGCGGGGTCTCTGGCGTTCTTGTTGTCGGTGTTGCGGAAGGGACCATCGGCGTGGGCCGAGGCGGTCAGGGCGAGAGCGACTACACTGGCAAGCAGCTTGACGTTCAAATTCACCGTTGTCTCCGGTTGGATTTTGTTGTGGTCGGCTGGCCAGTTCTCTGCTGGATCCGTGCTCAGCCGTATTGTGGTCGAACCATTCTAAGTTGGTCTGGCCACATTGGCAAGGTGGACTAGCCGGAATAGACGTCACCGTGTCATACTTGCCAAAACCGCCGGGACACGATAGCCACGGCGACAGGAGGAGACACCATGAAGCTTGCCCGCACTGCGGTCATCCTGCTCGGCCTGGGCGCCTGCGCGCTCGCGGCGGCACAAACAAGGGCCACGCCGGCGAGGACGGTCGCGCCCTATACGGCGGACACCACCTACGCCAAACTGATCGCGAAGTACCCGTTCATTCGCATCGCCGGCGTCGCGCTGCCGTCATCCGTGCGCAAGGTCGAAGGCATCTCCTACGTCCAGCGTGGCAGCCATGCCCTGCAGATGGACTTGTACCTGCCCGCCGCGAAAACTGCCGCGCCACTGCCGGCGATCGTGTTCGTGCACGGCGGCGGCTGGGAAAGCGGTACGCGCGCCGAGTTCGCGCCGATGGCCATCCGCATGGCGCAGCAGGGCTTCGCGGCCGCCACCATCAGCTACCGCCTGTCGCCGGAAGCGAAATATCCGGCCGCCATCCACGACGTCAAGGCAGCGCTGCGCTGGGTACGCGCGCATGCCGGCGAATACGGCATCGACCCGGCACGCATTGCGGTGGGTGGCGGCTCGGCCGGCGGCCAGATCGCCAGCCTGACGGGCGTTACCAATGGGATCGCCAGGTTCGACCCCGATGGCGGACCAGGTGCCGTATCGAGCGCCGCGCAAGCCATCGTCAACATCGACGGCCTGTCCGACTTCACCTCGACGGCGGCGCGCGAGAACGAAGACAACCCCGTCAAGCGGCCGACGGCTGCCGGGGCCTGGCTGGGCGGGAGCTACGCCGGCAACGAAGCCGTTTGGCGCGATGCGTCGCCGACCTTTTACGTGAATGCGCAGACGCCGCCGATCCTGTTCATCGGCAGCGCCCAGCCGCGTTTTTCCGTCGGTCGCGAAGAGATGATCGCGAAGATGCGGGCGCAGGGCGTGGCGGCGCAGACCGTGCTGCTGCCGGATACACCGCACAGCTTCTGGCTGTTCGATCCCTGGCTGGGGCCGACGGTGGAGGCGACGGTGGGCTTTTTGAGCGAGCATATGGCTGCGGGTGCCGCGCGGTGAGCCAGGTCGTCGGCACTGCTTCTTCGGAAATGACAAGCGCCTGATATAACATACGCGCTCACGCCACTTCCGCTACGCGCAATCAGGAATTCATGACGACGCATCCCTTTTCGACCGCCGCGCTCATGGGCACGACCCGATGGACTCTCGAGCGCTGGGCCTGATGGAGTGGCCCGCCCTCGTGCGCGGCGTCGGCCTGTTGTTCGCCACCGCGATCGCCGAACTCCTCGGATGTTACTTGCCCATGCTGTGGCTGACCGGGAAAGGCTCGATCTGGCTGCTGGTGCCGGCGGTGTGCAGTCTGGCGATCTTCGTGTGGCTGCTCACGCTGCATCCCGCGGCCAGTGGGCGTGTGTATGCGGCCTATGGCGCCGTCTACATCGCGACGGCGATCCTGTGGCTGTGGGTGGTGGATGGCATCACGCCGGGGTGGCGCGATTATCCTGGGATGGCGCTGGCCTTGTCAGGGGCTCTTGTCATCGCGAGCGGCGGTGCGGCAAGATAAACAGGCTCGACTTTACCCGCGCGAGAACGTCCGCGTCACCCGATCCAGGTGCGCCCGCATCGCCAGCCGCGCCCCCGGCACGTCATGCGCCGCGATCGCCGCCAGGATGTTGCGGTGGTCAATCAAACTCTGCTGGCGCAATTCCTCGGTCTGGAAGTGTTCCTTCAGCTTGTGCCACAGCGTGCCGCGCTGGTTCCACAGGTAGTCGATGACGCCCACCATCGCGCTGTTGCCCGAAGCGCGGGCGATGGCGAGGTGGAAGTTGCGGTCGGCCGATTCATTGTTGCCGAGGTCTTCGTGATGCTGTTCCATCTGCTCGACCGCGACCAGGATGGCGTCGATGCCGGCATCGGTGGCGTTCTTGGCGGCCATGGCGGCCACTTCGACTTCGATCAGGCGGCGTGCGGCCAGCACCTCGAACGGGCCGGGTCCGGCCGCCGGCACTTCCGGCTGCGGCTGGGTTTTCTCGCTGACGTAGACACCCGAGCCGCCGCGCACTTCGATGATGCCGCCCAGCTCCAGCGCGATCAGTGCTTCGCGCAGCGAAGTGCGGCTGACGCCCAGTTTGATGGCGAGATCGCGCTCGGACGGCAGGCGCTCGCCGGGCTGGATGTTTTCGTCCTTGATCAGCTGTTCGATCTTGCCGGACACGACCCGATACAGGCGCGGTTCAGGCGCAATCGCTTCGTGCAGCACGGTGTTTCTTTTCATTCTTCGTTGTCCGGAAAGATCGCAATGGCGAATCTTAGTTTGGACGCGGAAATGTTGCAAGTGGACTAAGGCAAGCGGTCAGCAGCTTGATACTTGTCATAGCCCTGCAGGCGCTTTTACCGAACAAAACTCGGGTGGCGCTGGCGGATCTCTTCGATATTGCCCAGCGTGCCGGACAGGTGGCGGCGCAGCACGTCCTGGGCCGCAGAGCCGTCGCCGCCTTCGATCGCATCGACCAGCGCCGTGTGGTCGCCCAGCACGCGCTCGAGCTTGCCGGGCGAGGGCAGGTCGAGGCGCCGCAGGCGGTCGATGTGGCCACTCTGGCTGCGCACCATCTGCCACAGGTTCGGCACGTTGGCGGCGACATACATCATCTGGTGCATCGCCTGGTCAGCCAGGCTGAATTCGTGCAGGTCGTCTTCGGCGGCCACCAGGCGCTGGCGGGCCAGGCTGGAGCGCAGTCTGGCGATGAAGGCCGGGTCCGGGCGGGCCGCCAGCGTATGCACCACTTCCAGTTCGATCGCGCTGCGCAGGAAATGGGCTTCGCGCGCCAGGGCGATCTCGATCGGTTTCACCACGGTGGCATGCTGGGGAAAGATGTCGACCAGTCCTTCGTCGCCCAGGCGCTGCAGGGCATCGCGGATCGGCGTCTGGCTCAGGCCAAAGCGCGCCGCCAGCTCGGTGCGCGACAGCACCGTGCCCGGCGTGAGCGTCATGTCGATGATCATGTCGCGCAAGCGCTCGAACACCTGGGGTGCGGCGTGGCGTGAGCGATCCAGCGTGAACTCAGGCAGTTGGAGCGGGGCATTCATGGCGGTCGGGAAGTCGTTCTTGTTTAAGTACCGACATGATAAGCGATTTCCACAAATGCAAAGCCTTTGACACACTAATATATTAGTGCTTTAATACCTCAACGTTTTGCTCTGCCTTTGAGGCCATCATGACCAAAAAAACACCTGAGACACTCCGCAGCGCCCGCTGGTTCGCGCCCGACGATTTACGTTCTTCCGGCCACCGCTCCCGCATCATGCAGATGGGCTATTCGCCTGAAGAATTCATGGGCAAGCCGCTGATCGGCATCATCAATACCTGGTCGGACATCAATCCCTGCCACGCCCACTTCAAGCAGCGCATCGACGACGTCAAGCGCGGCATCTTGCAAGCCGGCGGTTTCCCGATCGAGCTGCCGGCCATTTCGCTGTCGGAAAGCGCGGTCAAGCCGACCACCATGATGTACCGCAATCTGCTCGCCATCGAAGCGGAAGAGCTGATCCGCATGCACCCGGTCGACGGCGCCGTGCTGATGGGTGGCTGCGACAAGACCACCCCCGGCCTGCTGCTGGGCGCCACCAGTGCCGCGGTGCCCTGCATCTTCATTCCGGCCGGTCCGATGTTGCGCGGCAATTACAAAGGCCAGGTGCTGGGTTCCGGCTCGGACGCCTGGAAATACTGGGACGAGCGCCGCGCCGGCAACATCACCGACGAGCAGTGGACCGGCATCGAGTTCGGCATCGCGCGCAGCCACGGCACCTGCATGACCATGGGCACGGCCAGCACCATGATGGCGATCGCCGAATCGATCGGCATGACGCTGCCGGGCGCGTCCTCGATCCCGGCGGCCGACGCCAACCACATCCGCATGTGCGCCAACGCCGGCCGCCGCATCGTCGACATGGTGTGGGACGACCTGACACCGAACAAGATCCAGACCCATGCAGCCTTCGAGAACGCGATCGCGGTGGCGATGGCGATGGGTTGCTCGACGAATGCGGTGATCCACCTGATCGCGATGGCGCGCCGAGCCGGCCAGCAGATCGGCCTGGAAGACTTCGACCGCATCAGCCGCAGCGTGCCCGTCATCGCCAACATCCGCCCGAGCGGCGAGAAATACCTGATGGAAGACTTCTTCTACGCTGGCGGCCTGCCGGCGCTGATGAACCGCATCCGCGACAAGCTGCACCTGGACTGCCTGACCGTGAATGGCCAGACCATCCGCCAGAACATCGAAGGCGCCGAGGTCTACAACGACGACGTGATCCGCACGCCGGACAACGCGCTGTACCAGGAAGGCGCGCTGGCGGTCCTGAAGGGGAATATCGCCCCGGGCGGCTGCGTGATGAAGCCGAGCGCCTGCGAAAAGCGCTTCTACAAACATACCGGACCCGCGCTGGTGTTCGACGACTACCCGAGCATGAAGGAAGCGGTCGAGCGCGACGACCTCGATGTCACCGCCGACACGGTCATGATCCTGCGGAATGCCGGCCCGCGCGGTGGACCCGGGATGCCGGAATGGGGCATGCTGCCGATCCCGAAGAAGCTGGTACAGCAGGGCGTGCGCGACATGCTGCGGATGTCGGATGCGCGCATGAGCGGCACCAGTTATGGCGCCTGCATCCTGCACGTGGCCCCGGAAGCCTACCTGGGCGGGCCCTTCGCGCTGGTGAAGACCGGCGACATGATCTCGGTGGACATCGCAGAGCGCTCGATTCACCTGAACGTCAGCGACGAGGAACTGGCGCGCCGCCAGGCCGCGTGGACGCCGCCGCCGCCGCGCTTCGAACGCGGTTACGGCTGGATGTTCTCGCAGCATATCCGCCAGGCGAACGAAGGGTGCGACTTCGATTTCCTGCAGACCGATTTCGGCAAGCCGGTGGGGGAGCCCGACATTTTCTGACACCCGGCGGCGACGCCACAGCGACTATACATAAAACGTAACGGAGACAGCATGAAGAACACCCTCGCCGCAGCCGCGGCAATGGCGGCCCTCGCCCATCCGGCCTGGGCGCAGCCTGACGCGGCCCGATCCAATGTGAGCATCTACGGCGTCGTCGACGCCGGCCTCTCCTTCGAAGCCGGCAACAAGGACGGGTCGATCACCAAGGTCACCGGCGGCATCGCTTCCGGCTCGCGCCTCGGCTTCAAGGGTACCGAAGACCTGGGCGGCGGCACCACCGCCATGTTCCTGCTCGAGAGCGGGATCCAGGCAGACACCGGCACCTCGGGCCAGGGCGGGGTGCTGTGGGGCCGCCAGGCCTTCGTCGGCCTCGGCAACAAGAACCTCGGTACCGTCACCTTCGGCCGCCAGTACGCGCCGCACTACCTGGTGGCGGTGTTTGCCGATCCCTTCGTGTCTGGCACTTCGGCCGACGAAAAGAACCTGATCAATGCCGTGTCCAACGGCGGGCGCATGGACAACAGCGTCAAGTACGCGGCGCCGGAGTGGCGCGGCTTCAGCGGCGAACTGGCCTACGCCGCCGGCGAAGTCGCGGGCGACGACAGCGCCGGCCGCTCGCTCGGCTTCTCGCTGGGCTACGACCGCGGCCCGCTGGCCGTGCGCCTGGCCTACCACGACCACAGCAACGACACCGCGACCGTGCGCCTGGCCAGCGCCCGCAATTCGCTGCTGGCGGCCACCTGGGACTTCAGGGCCGCCAAGCTGTACCTTGCCTACGGCGTCAACAAGGGCCCGCTCAGCTCGACGCTGCGCAACGCCAACAACCCCTACGGCTATGAAGTGGCGCCGACCTCGAACAACATCACGCGCGACAGCACCGATGCGCTGGTCGGCGTGAGCGTCCCCTTCGGCATGCACACCTTCCTGGCCTCGTGGGTCCACAAGGACGACAAGGAAGCCCGCAACCAGGATGCCGACCAGGCCGCGATCGGCTACCGGTACAACCTGTCGCGCCGCACCGATATCTACACGGTGTATGCGCGCATGCTCAACAAGCGCGGTGCCAGTTACACGCTGGGCAACGCGGCCGACGGCGGCAGCGGCGACCGCGCCATCAACCTCGGCATCCGCCACCGCTTCTAATCGAATGACCATCCAGGAGAACCCCATGCAGAAAATGAATGAAGCCACCCGCCGGAAGCTGAAAGGCGTCAGCGTCGCCACCCTGTGCACGGCGCTGTTCAAGCGCGGCCTGCGCAACCAGTACATCCAGGACGTGCGCCCGCTCAACCCGCAGGGCGGCACCATGGTCGGCGAAGCCTACACCCTGCGCTACATCCCGGCGCGCGAAGACCTGAACCCGATCGCCGTGTTCCAGGACCGCGCGCACCCGCAGCGCAAGGCGGTCGAAGAGTGTCCGCCGGGCGCCGTGCTGGTCATCGACAGCCGCAAGGATGCGCGCGCCGCCTCGGCCGGCTCGATCCTGGTGTCGCGCCTGATGGTGCGCGGCGTGGCCGGCATCGTCACCGATGGCGGCTTCCGCGATTCGCCGGAAATCGCCGCGCTGGCGATCCCGAGCTATCACGCGCGCCCGTCCTCGCCGACCAACCTGACCCTGCACCAGGCGCTCGACATCAACGTGCCGATCGGCTGCGGCGACGCCGCCGTCTGGCCAGGCGACGTGATCGTCGGCGATGCCGAAGGCGTGATCGTGATCCCGGCGAACATCGCCGACGAGATCGCGGATGAAGCCGTCGAGATGACCGCCTTCGAAGACTTCGTCACCGAGCAGGTGCTGGGCGGCCGCTCTATCCTGGGCCTGTACCCGCCGACCGATCCGGACGTGAAAGACTTGTTCGCGACCTGGCGCCAGACGAAAGGACGCTGATCATGATGAATGGAGATGCCATCATCGGCGCAGGCTTCGTGCGCGGCACCCAGGGCGAATTCCGCGCCGTCGATCCGTCGACCGGTGCCGAGATCGATCCGGGCTTCGGCCTGGCCGGCGCCGACGATGTCGAACGCGCCTGCTCACTGGCCTGGGATGCATTCGACGCCTACCGCGCCACTACGCCAGAGGCGCGTGCAAGCTTTATGGAGCGTATCGCCAAGAACATCCTCGACCTCGGCGATGAATTGATCGTGCGCGCGATGCGGGAATCCGGCCTGGCGCGCGCACGCCTGGAGGGTGAACGTGGCCGCACCGTCGGCCAGCTGCGCCTGTTCGCGGCCACGGTGCGCGAGGGCGGCTGGATGGACTTGCGCATCGATGAAGCGATGCCGACCCGCGCGCCGCTGCCGCGTTCCGACCTGCGCCAGCGCCACATCGGCCTCGGCCCGGTTGCGGTGTTTGGCGCGTCGAACTTCCCGCTGGCCTTCTCGGTAGCCGGTGGCGATACGGCGTCCGCCCTGGCGGCCGGCTGCCCGGTGGTGGTCAAGGCCCACGGCGCGCACCCAGGCACCTCGGCGCTGGTCGGCCGCGCGGTGCAGGCCGCGGTGCGCGATTGCGGTTTGCCGGAAGGTGTGTTCTCGATGCTGTTCGCATCGAACGAGGTGGCGATCCAGCTGGTCAGCGACACGCGCATCAAGGCGGTCGGCTTCACCGGCTCGCGCCGCGGCGGCCTGGCGCTGGTGGCGGCCGCGAATGCGCGTCCGGAGCCGATACCGGTGTATGCGGAAATGAGCAGCATCAACCCGGTGATCCTTCTGCCGCATGCCCTGGCCGCGCGCGCCGGCCGCATCGGCCGCGACTTCATCGCTTCGCTGACCCTGGGTTCGGGCCAGTTCTGCACCAACCCCGGCCTGGTGCTGGCGCTGGCCGGTCCGCATGCCGATGCCTTCCTGGACGCGGCGGCCGAGGCGATGGGCGTCCACGTCGGCAGCACCATGCTGACCCCGGGCATCCACGGCGCCTACTGCGCCGGCGTCGAGCGCCTGCGCGCTGCGCCGGGCGTGACCACTGTGGCGCGCGGCCAGGCCGGGGTCGGTCCGCACGCGGGCCAGTCTGCGCTGTTCACGACCACGTCGGAATCCTTCCTGGCGGATCCGGCGTTGCAGGACGAAATCTTTGGGGCCAGCTCGCTGGTGGTACTGTGCCAGGATGTCGAGGAGATGCGCCGCGTGCTGGAAGGCCTGGAAGGCCAGCTGACCGCGACGCTGCAGATGGACGACACCGACATCGCTGCGGCGCAGGCTCTGCTGCCGGTGCTGGAGCGGCGCGCCGGCCGCATCCTGGTGAACGGCTATCCGACCGGGGTGGAAGTCAGCGACGCGATGGTGCATGGCGGCCCGTTCCCCGCGACGTCCGATGCGCGCGGTACCAGCGTCGGCACCCTGGCGATCCGCCGCTTCCTGCGCCCCGTATGCTACCAGGACTTCCCGGCCGCGCTGCTGCCGGCGCCGCTGGCCGAGCCCGAGGCCTATCCGCGCCGCGTGAACGGCAGCCCGCTGCTGCCGTAAGGGCGTGACGGCGGCGCAGCGAACAACACAAGGAGACAATCGTGAACAAAACCACCGCAAGCGAAGCAAAAGTCTACAGCCCCGAGCTGGCGCGCGCGATCAGCAAGGTGAAATGGCGGGTGTTGCCGCTGTTCGTCATCATGTTCATCGCGAACTACATCGACCGCGTCAACATCGGCTTCGTGCGTCCGCACCTGAGCGCGGACCTTGGCATCGGCGCGGCGGCCTTCGGCTTCGGCGCCGGCCTGTTCTTCGTCGGCTACGCGCTGTTCGAGGTGCCGTCCAACATGATGCTGCAGCGCTTCGGCGCCAAGGCCTGGCTGACCCGCATCATGGCCACCTGGGGCATCGCCGCCACCGCCATGGCCTTCGTGCAGGGCGAGATGTCCTTCTACGCGCTGCGCTTCCTGCTGGGTGTGGCCGAAGCGGGCTTCTTCCCGGGCGTGGTCTTCTATTTCACGCGCTGGCTGCCGCGCGCCGAACGCGGCAAGGCGATGGCCGTCTTCCTCAGCGGTTCGGCGGCGGCGTCCATCCTGTCCGGTCCCGTCTCCGGCGGCCTGCTGCAGGTCGAGGGCTTCGGCTTGCACGGCTGGCAGTGGATGTTCATCATCGAAGGCCTGTTCTCCGTGCTGCTCTGCGGCGCGGTCTGGTTCATCCTGGATTCCGATCCGAAGGATGCCAAGTGGCTGAGCGACACCGAACGCAACGCGCTGACCGGCGAGATCGCGCTCGAGCAGAAGGAGCGCGAATCGGAACAGCCGGTCCACGCCAGCGCATGGTCGCTGCTGCGCGATTCGCAGATCGCGCTGTTCTGCCTGATCTACTTCCTGATCTCACTGACCATCTACGGCACCACCTTCTGGCTGCCGACCATCATCAAGAAGATGGGCAGCTATACCGAGTTCGAAGTCGGCCTGTTCAACTCGATCCCCTGGATCATCTCGATCGTGGCGATGTACGTGTTCGCGGCGCTGGCGCAGCGCTTCAAGTTCCAGCAGGGCTGGGCGGCGGCCGCCTTTGCCGTGGCCGGCGTTGGCATGTTCGCGTCGGCGTCGACGGCTAACCCGGTGTACGGCTTCGTCTCGATCTGCTTCGCCGCGATCGGCTTCAAGGCGGCATCGTCGCTGTTCTGGCCGATTCCGCAATCCTACCTGGACGTGCGCATCGCGGCCGCCGTGATCGCGCTGATCAATTCGCTGGGCAACCTGGGCGGCTTCGTCGCGCCGGCCGCCTTCGGCATGCTCGAACAGCGCACTGGCTCGATCCAGGGCGGCCTGTACGGCCTGGCCATGGCATCGTTGCTGGGTGCGGTGGCGGTGTTCTTTGCGCGTAACCGGCCGAAGAAGGGGACGCCGGGCGCGGTGTCGACCGCGGCGGGTTGAGCATGGGCAACGCAGGCGCGGGCCTTACCGGGCCCGCGCTGCCGCGCGATGCGTCGAAGCGATGGTTGTCGAGAATTACGAATTGCCGAGTTTTGTTTTTTCCTGCTGATTCTGCCTGTAGAAAAACATCGCCATCGCGCTGGAGGCCAGCAGCAACACCACGCCTGCCATGTCGACGCCTACGTTCACGCGCACATCTACTTTCACGTCTTTCATATCTTTACCCTGAACCGTGTTTTAGTTTCGGCGCCGGTTGGCCCGGCGCCGGCTTGGCTCAGGAATAATAGCGAAGTTCGTCGATCGCCGGCGTCGCGTTGGCGGCGGCTTCAGCAGCTGCGTCGCCAGATTACCCATATGCATATGTCTATCGAATATGCGATCATATTGCGATTCGTCAATCGCATATCCGGGCACTGTCTTACCCCTGGCCCGCGATCGCAAGCCCATCGACCACTGCTGGCCCGTATCCGGGACGGCGACAAGAAAGACAATTCACATGCGTACGTTTAGCGATCGCGTCCGGCACGCGCTCCTGTTCGAAGCCGTGGCCCTGGCCATCTTCATCCCCGGATCGGCAGCCGTCTTCGGCCAGCCGATGCAGCACATGGGCGTGATCGGCATCGTGTCGGCCACCATCGCCACGCTCTGGAACTTCGTATTCAACGTGGGATTCGACCGCGTCATGCTGCGCCTGCGGGGCAGCGTCCACAAGACAATCGCGATCCGGGTCGTCCATACCTTCCTGTTCGAGGCCGGCCTGGTCGTCATGCTGATCCCGATGATTGCCTGGTACCTGGGCATCGGCCTGTGGGCGGCGCTGCTGATGGATGTGGCGATCGTGATTTTCTATCTGGCGTACGGCTTCCTGTTCAACATCGCCTACGATCGCGTGTTCCCGGTCGCTGTGAAGGCAGCAGTCTACGAGGCTGGACGGGCCTAGCCGGCGTCTCGGGCTGAAGAGAGGACCGCCTCGACCGCCGCAATCTCATCCGCCGTCAAGGCAGGCATCTGCACCGCCCGCACCGCTTCCAGCACTTGTTCCGCCTTGCTGGCCCCGATCAGCACCGAGGTGATCGCCGGCTGCCGCTTCACCCAGCGCAGCGCCAGCTGGGCCAGCGACTGCCCCCGCGCGCGCGCCAGCGCATCGAGGCCGCGCGCGATGCGCAGCTTTTCGTCGGTCACGTGTTCCGGCTTGAGGAAGCCGACGCCTCCCGCCGCACGCGAGTCGCCTGGCAGCGTGCCGCCCAGGTAGCGGTCGGTGAGCAAGCCCTGCGCCAGCGGCGAGAAGGCCATGCCGCCGATCCCTTCCTGTTCCAGCACCGGCAGCAAATCGCTCTCGACCCCGCGCACCAGCATGCTGTACTTCGACTGGTTGACGATGCAGGGCGTGCCCAGACGCCGCAGTTCGGCTGCTGCGCGCCGGGTCTGTTCGCCCTTGTAGTTGGAGATGCCCACATACAGCGCGCGGCCGCTGCGCACGATCCAGTCCAGCGCCGCCATCGTTTCTTCCAGCGGCGCGTTCGGATCGGGACGGTGGTGATAGAAGATGTCGACGTAATCCAGGCCCAAACGCGCCAGGCTCTGGTCCAGGCTCGCCACCAGGTATTTGCGGCTGCCCCAGTCGCCGTAGGGACCCTGCCACATGGTGTAGCCGGCCTTGGTGCAGACCACGATCTCGTCGCGGTGGGGCCGCAGGTCCAGGTCGAGGATGCGGCCGAAATTGCTTTCGGCGGAGCCCGGCGGCGGCCCGTAATTGTTGGCGAGGTCGAAGCAGGTGACGCCATGCTCGAAGGCGGTGCGCACGATGGCGCGCTGACGCTCCAAGTCCGCGTCGGCGCCGAAGTTGTGCCAGAGACCGAGCGACACCGCCGGCAGGCGCAGGCCGCTCCTGCCGCAATGCGGATAAGGCATTGCCGCATAGCGGCTGGCCGGCGGCGTCCAGCTCATGCGGACACGGTGCCCGCACCTGCCGCGGCGCGGCATACGTAGATGGTGGACTGCTGGCCCTTCGGACCACGGTAATCGCGTTCCACCGCCGCGCGCGCCGCTTCGACCAGGTCTTGCGGCACCAGCGCCACCACGCAGCCGCCGAAGCCGCCGCCGGTCATGCGCACGCCGCCCCGGTCGCCGATGACCGCCTCGACGATCTCGACCAATCGGTCGATCAGCGGCACGGTGATCTCGAAGTCGTCGCGCATCGAGGCGTGCGAGGCAGCCATCAGTTCGCCCATGCGCGCCAGGTCGCCGGCCGCCAGCGCTTCGGACGCTGCCTGCACCCGCTCGTTTTCGGTGACCACGTGGCGCGCGCGGCGCAGCACCATCGGATCCAGTTCGGCGCCGCGGCTGTCCAGCACGGCCATGTCGATATCGCGCAGCGCCTTCACGCCAAAGTGGCGCGCCGCCGATTCGCATTGTTCGCGGCGGGTGTTGTACTCGCTGTCGACCAGGCCGCGTTCCACGTGCGAGTGGAAGATCATGATGGCGGCACCGTCCGGGACCGGTACCGGTTTCACGTCGAGCGAACGGCAATCGATCATCAGCGCATGGTCTTCCTTACCGCAGGCGGAGCTGATCTGGTCCATGTTGCCGCACTTGGTGCCGACAAAGTCGTTTTCGGCGCGCTGGGCGCCGAGCGCGATGTCGATCGGGGACAGCTTGTCGAGAGCGGGCTGGGTGGCGAACAGGGTGCCGATGGCCACCATCAGCGATGCCGACGACGAAAGGCCGGCACCCTGAGGCACGTCGCCGCCGATTGCCAGGTCCATGCCTCCCATCGGCAAGCCCTGCTCCTCTGCGTAACCGAGCAGGTCCTGCACCATGCCGCGCACGTAGTTGGCCCACATCGGCTTGTCCAGACGCTCGATGGGCGCGTCGAGGCGGAATTCGTCGACCGCGTTGCCATAGTCGGCAGCCACCACGCGGACTGCTTTATCGTTACGCCGGCGCGCCGCGATCACGGTGCGGTAGTCGATGGCGCAGGGCAGCACCAGGCCGTCGTTGTAGTCGGTGTGCTCGCCGATCAGGTTGACCCGGCCGGGTGCCTGGACCAGCAAGGAGGCTTGTTCGCCGAAGGTGCTTTCGAAAACACTGGCCACGCGGGCCGTCAGGGATGTGCTCATGGATCAGGTCTGGGGATTGTTCAGGTAGTGCACGTCGGACTGGGCGCGCAGCTGGGCCGCGGCTTGTTCCGGCGTGAGGTCGCGCTGCGCTTCTGCCAGCATCTCGAAGCCGACCATGAACTTGCGCACCGAGGCGGAGCGCAGCAGGGGCGGGTAGAAGTGGGCGTGCAGCTGCCAGGGTTCACCATCCTCTTCGCCATACGGCGCGCCATGCCAGCCCATCGAATACGGGAATGAGGTCTGGAACAGGTTGTCGTAGCGCGTGGTGAGCTGCTTCAGTGCGAGGGCCAGGTCGGCACGCTGTGCGCGGCCAAGGTCTTCCAGGCGGCGCACCGCGAAGCGCGGCAGCAGCAGGATCTCGAAGGGCCAGGCCGCCCAGTAGGGGACGATCGCCAGCCAGTGGTCGGTCTTGACGACCACGCGTTCGCTCTCAAGCTCGCGCTCGGCCACGTCCAGCAGCATCGGGCGCTTGTTCTCGGCGAAGTAGGCGCGCTGGTGCTTGTCTTCGGCCGCTGGCAGTTCGGGCAGGAAGCTGGTGGCCCAGATCTGGCCGTGCGGGTGCGGGTTCGAGCAGCCCATGACGGCGCCCTTGTTCTCGAAAACCTGGACCCAGGGGTAGATCTTGCCGAGTTCCGTGGTCTGCTCGCACCAGGTGTCGATCACGCCTTCGATGGCGGGCAGGTCCAGCTGCGGCAGCGACTTGCTGTGATCGGGCGAGAAGCAGATCACGCGGCTGGTGCCGCGCGCGCTCATCTTCTGGAACAGCGGGTCGGGATTGGCCGGCGCGTCGGGCGTGTCCGGCGTCAGCGCGGCGAAGTCGTTCTCGAAGACGTAGGTGCCGGTGTAGTCCGGATTCTTGACGCCGTTGACGCGGGTATTGCCGGCGCACAGATAGCAGCTCGGGTCATGCGTGGGCCGCGCTGCGCGGTCGACCGCTTCCTGCTGTCCCTGCCACGGACGCTTGGCGCGGTGCGGCGAGACCAGCACCCAGTCGCCGGACAGCGGATTGTAGCGGCGGTGCGGATGGTCGGTTGGGTTGAACATGGGGTTCCTTGCTTGGCCATTCAAAAAACCCTATCTTACCCGTAAGGGGAAATATGTTGGTTTCAACTCCTTGAGCAGTGTGCGGGAGCCAGGGGTGGCGTTAAATGTTTATTTTCTTTAAAGCAACACTCTCATCCCTGTGCACCATCCAGTGTCACCCAGCGCGATCCGGACCGGTGGCTGGCCAGCACCGCATCGATGAAGCGCATCCCGCCCACGCCATCGTCGACCGTCGGCAGCCATGCCGCTGCCTCTGGCAAGGGCAAGCCAGCGTCCACCGCATGGATCTGCGCCGCCGCATCGCGGTATAGCTGCGCAAACGCTTCCAGGTAGCCTTCGGGATGGCCGTTCGGGATACGCGTCGCATGCGCCGCCGCGTCCCCGCGCACGCGTCCGCGCGTGAGCCGCTGCGCGCAGCCGCCCTGCGGCGTGAGCCAGAGTTCGTTCGGCTGCTCCTGGTCGAAGGCCAGGCTGGCTTTGGTGCCGAACACGCGCAGCTTGAGCGCATTCTCGCAGCCGGTCGCCATCTGACTGGCCCACAGCGTGCCGCGCGCGCCGTTCGGGTAGCGCAGCAGCACCTGCAGGTGGTCGTCCAGCGTGCGTCCCGGCGTGAATGCGTGCAGTTCGGCAAGCAGTTCGCTCGGCTGCAGGCCGCTGACGAAGCCGGCGAGCTGCCAGGCGTGGGTACCGATGTCGCCGGTACAGCCGGTCGGCCCGGCGCGGCGCGGGTCGTTGTGCCAGTTGGCGGCCTGGAAGGCAGGGTCCTGCTTGTCGAGCTCGGCCATCCAGTCCTGCGCGTACTCGACGTGCACCATGCGGATGTCGCCGATGGCGCCGGAGGCCACCAGCTCGCGTGCGTGGCGGATCATCGGGTAGCCGGTGTAGGTGTGGGTGAGGGCGAACACCCGTTTGCGTGCGCGCGCCAGTGCGGCCAGCTTCAAGCCTTCGTCCAGCGACACGCCCAGCGGCTTGTCGCAAATGACGTGGATGCCGGCTTCGAGAAAGGCGCTGGCCACCGGGGCGTGCAGGTGGTTCGGCGTGACGATGGCGACGACGTCGATGCCGCCCTCGCGCGCGGCTTCGATGCGCGCCATCTCGCGGAAATCCGTGTAGCAGCGCGCCGGATCGATGCGGATCGCCGCCCCCGAATCGCGGGCCCGCCCGGGGTCGCTGGAGAGCGCGCCGGCCACCATTTCGTAGCAATCGTCGAGGCGCGCGGCGATGCGGTGCACGGCGCCGATGAAGGCGCCGTCGCCGCCGCCCACCATGCCCAGGCGCAACCTCCGCGGGACCGTTGTCGTGGCGGCCGTCATGGCGCGATCCCCATCAATGCGCGCAATTGTGCGCGTCCGGCGCCGCTGCCGGCAAAGTCGTCGAATGCCCGTTCGGCCACGCGGATGACGTGGCGGCGGATGAAGTCGGCCCCTTCGCGTGCGCCATCCTCGGGGTGCTTGAGGCAGCACTCCCACTCCAGCACCGCCCAGCCGGGGTAATCGTACTGGGCCAGCTTGGAAAAGATCGCCCCGAAGTCGACCTGACCGTCGCCCAGCGAGCGGAAGCGGCCGGCGCGATCGAGCCAGCCACCGTAGCCGCCGTACATGCCCTGGCGCCCATCCGGGCGGAACTCGGCATCCTTGACGTGGAAGGCCTTGATGCGCGGATGGTAGATATCGATGAAGGCGAGGTAATCCAGCTGCTGCAGCACGAAGTGGCTCGGGTCGTACAGGATGCTGGCGCGCGAATGATTATCGACCGCCGCCAGGAAGCGCTCGAAGCTGACGCCGTCGTGCAGGTCTTCTCCCGGATGCAGCTCGTAGCACAGGTCGACGCCGGCTTCGTCGAAGGCATCCAGGATAGGCCGCCAGCGCCGCGCCAGTTCGGCAAAGGCTTCCTCGACCAGCCCGGCGGGGCGTTGCGGCCAAGGGTAGAGGTAGGGCCAGGCCAGGGCGCCGGAGAAGGTCGCGTGCGCGGACAGGCCGAGCCGGCGCGAGGCCTGGGCCGCGGCTTGCAACTGGCCGACCGCCCAGGCCTGGCGCGCCTGCGGATTGCCACGTACCTCGGGCGGCGCGAAGCCGTCGAACAGGGCGTCGTAGGATGGATGCACTGCCACCAGCTGGCCCTGCAGGTGGGTCGAGAGCTCGGTGATTTCCAGTCCATGCCCGGCCAGCCGGCCCTTGATCTCGTCGCAATAGTCCTGGCTGCCGGCTGCGCGTTCCAGGTCGAACAAGCGCTTGTCGGTCGGCAGCTGGACGCCACGGTAGCCCAGGCCCGACGCCCAGCCGGCCAGGTTGTCCAGATTGTCGAAGGGCGGCTCCTCGCCCATGAACTGCGCCAGGAAGATCGCCGGCCCCTTGATGGTCTTCATGCAGATCCTTTTATATCAGTACGGCGAATCGGGGAAGTAGAACTGGCGCGCGTTGTCGCGCGTGATCAGCACCGAGGGGATGATGGTGCGCGCAGGCAGGGCCTCGCCCCTGAGACGCGCGTTGGCCGTCATCTTGATGGCGTCGTAGATGAACTTGGGCGAGTAGGACACGTCGGCCTGCACCAGCTTGTCGCCGTCGAGCACCTTCTTCACCGCGAACTTGGCGCCGGCGCCGCCGAAGACTTCCTTGATGTCGGTCCGCTTGGCCTGCTCGATCGCCTTCAGCACGCCGATCGCCATGTCGTCGTCGGCCGCCCACACCGCGTCGATGGACTTGAAGCGGGTCAGGTAATCCTGGGTGACCTTGAAGGCATCGTCGCGGTTCCAGTTGCCGTACTTCGCGTCGAGCACCTTGATGCCCGGATGCTTCGCGATCTCGGCCTGGAAGGCGTTCACGCGCTCGTTGTCGATGGTGCTCGGCATGCCGCGCAGGATCACCACATTGCCCTTGCCGTTCAGGCGCCTGGCCAGGTACTCGGCGGGCAGGCGTCCGAAGGCGCCGTTGTCGCCGGCCACATAGGCATCCTGCGCCGCGGGGTTGGTGAGGCCGCGGTCGACCACGGTGACGTAGACGCCCCTGTTCTTCACCTGCGACACCGGCTGGGTCAGCGAGGCCGACTCCAGCGGCAGGATCACCAGCGCGTTCATCTTGTTCACGACCAGCAGGTCTTGCACCTGGTTGGCCTGTTCCGGCGTGCTGGCGGCGGTCTTGACGATGATTTTCAGGCCCGGATTCGCCGCTTCCAGCTCCTTTTTGGCCTGGTTGGCCCACCAGACGATGCCGCCGGTGAAACCGTGGGTGGCGGTGGGGATGGCGACGCCGAGCGTCACCTTCTGCGGTGCGGCGGCGTGACTGCCGGTGGCGCCGGCCGCCAGCGCACAGGCGAGGGCGATCCGGGTCGGCGATGAAGTCGATAAACGCATGTTCGTTCCTTGGTCGATGAAGAAGTCAGCGGCGACCGCGCTGCAGATAAGCCACGGCGATGATCACCACGCCCTGCACCGCGGGATTCAGGTGCACGCTGATGATGCTGGTGAGGTTGAGGATGTTGCCGATCACGGACAGCAGGATCGCGCCGACCACGGTGCCCATGACGCGCCCGGCGCCGCCGCGCAGCGAGGTGCCGCCGACCACGACGGCGGCGATTGCTTCCAGTTCCCACAGGATGCCGGTGGTCGGCGTGGCGGACCCGAGGCGCGGCACGTACAGGATGGTGGCGAGCGCCACGCACACGCCCAGCAGCAAATAGGTCAGCACCTTGGCACGGTCGACGCGGATCGCGGCATAGCGCGCCACCTGCTCGTTGGAGCCGATCGCCTGCACGTGCTGGCCGTAGGCGGTGCGGTTGAGGATCACGACGCCGCCTGTGGCCACGAGCGCGAACACCCAGACCGGTACCGGCACGCCCAGCACGCTCTGGTAATACACAGGGCTGTAGGCTTCGGCCAGGTTGAAGTCGAGGGTGAGGGCGCCACCGTCCGACAGCCAGGTCAGCACCGCGCGGAAGATGCCGAGCGAACCAAGGGTAACGATGAAGGGTTCGATGCGCCCGTGCGTGACCAGCAGGCCGTGGGCCACGCCGAACACGGCACCGAAAACCAGCGCCAGCGCGATGCCGGCGGCAATCACCGTCGCCGCACCGGGCGGATTGGCGCCGGTGGCCAACGCATTCATCGCCACGATCATGGCGCCGGCGATCAGCGCCGCCATCGAACCCACCGACAAATCGATGCCGCCCGAGACGATCACGAAGGTCATGCCGACCGCGATGATGCCGATGAAGGCGGTGCGGGTCAGCACGTTCATCAAATTGTCGACGGTGGCGAAGTCCGGGTTCAGGAAGGCGCCGGCGATGCACAGCAGGACCAGCGCGATCAGCGGCCCGGCCGCTTTCAGCTGGGCCAGGCCGGAAGGAAAGGCCGAGGGCTTGGTGCTAGGCGTGGTGGGTGTCGGTTGCATGGGCGATCAGGTTTTCTTCGGTAAGTTGGCCGGCGTCGAGTACGGCTTGCAGGCGGCCGCCGCGCAGCACCGCGACCCGGTGCGCCAGGCCGATCAGTTCGATGAGTTCGGACGAGATGACGACGACGGCGCGGCCCTCGGCAGCCAGGCGATGGATCAGTGCATAGATGTCGCGCTTGGCGCCGACGTCGACGCCGCGGGTGGGCTCGTCCAGCACGATCACGCCCGGGTCGGTACGCAGGATCCTGGCCAGTGCCAGCTTCTGCTGGTTGCCGCCCGACAGGGCGCGTGCGGCGCAGCCGGGGTCGCGCAGGCGGATGCCGAAATCGTCGATGGCCTGGCGCAGCGCGCGTTCGCCGCCTTTCAGGTCCAGCCAGGGGCGGGCATCGCGCTCCAGCGTCATCATGGTGAGGTTCTCGCGCAGGCCGAGGTCCAGGTGCAGGCCTTTGCCCTTGCGGTCTTCGCTCAGGTAGGTCAGCCCGTGGCGCATGGCGTCTCGCGGGCTGCGCACGTCGACCGCGTGGCCATCGATCTCGATGCGGCCGCCGCTGCGCGCACGCAGGCCGAGGATGGCCTCGAAGGCTTCGGTGCGGCCTGCGCCGACCAGGCCGGCAAAGCCGAGCACTTCGCCAGCGCGCACCTCGAAGCCAAGATCGTCGATCCAGCCCGGCACCCGCAGGTGTTCCACGCGCAGCCGGACGGGCGCCTCGTCCGCCACCGCGCCCTTCGGCTGAAACATGCTCGACAGCTCCCGCCCGACCATCAGGTTGGCCATCTGCTGGCGGTCGACGTCGGCGGTAGCCGCGCGCGCGACGAAGCGGCCGTCGCGCATGACCACCACTTCATCGGTGTGCGCTTCCATCTCGTCGAGCTTGTGCGAAATGTAGACAATGGTGACGCCCTGGCTTTTCAGGCGCGCCATCAAGGCGAACAGGGTGCGGGTCTCGCCGGGCGACAGGCTGGCCGTCGGTTCGTCCATGATCAGCAGGCGGGCATTGCGCGACAAGGCCTTGGCGATTTCGACCAGCTGCTTTTCGGCGACGATCAGGTCGGCCACCCGGGTGTCCGGATCACGCTCCAGCCCGACCTGTTGCAGGCAGCCGGCGGCGGCGCGCGTCATCGCGCGGCGGTCGAGGAAGCCGCCGCGGGTGGTTTCGTGGCCGAGGAAGATGTTCTGGGCGATGGTCAGGTGCTCGGCCAGGTTGAATTCCTGGTGAATCAGGGCAATGCCCGCCCGCTCGGCCTCGCGCGCATCGGCGAAGCTGCGCTCGACGCCGTCGACCAGCAACTGGCCGCCGCTAGGGCGCTCGTAGCCGGCGAGGATCTTCATCAGGGTCGACTTGCCGGCGCCGTTCTCGCCAAGCAGGCCGACCACGCGGCCTGGTTCGAGGGCGAAGTCGACGCCGTGCAGGACGCGGACCGGGCCGAAGTCCTTGATGATGTGCTGGAAGCGGATGGAGAGGCTCATATTATTTTGGGCTCGGAGCGCTGGAGCCGTCGTTCCCGCGAACGCGGGAACGACGCATTGGTGGTCACTGGTGGTATTTCATACGCGTGCGGCCAGTGTCATTGCGCCGGCAACTTCGCCAACACCCCCTGCAAACCCTTCAACGACGCCGCTACCGTCTCCAGCTGTCCCATCCCGTTCGGATACTCTTCCTGCTCGATGATGATCCATTCGGTCCCGCCCACCAGCCGCACGGCCCGCGTCAGCCCGGCCCAGTCGGTCTTGTCCTGGCCGATCACCGGCGTGCCGCCCGTCGTGCCGTCCACGAACTTGGCCTTGTAGTGGGTGGTGACGGTGCGGCCCGGATAGCGGTTCACGTAGGCCACCGGGTCCTTGCCGGCAAAGGTGGTCCAGCCCACGTCCTGCTGCATGATCGAGGATTGCGGCGTGTTCATGGCGATCACGTCCCAAGGCGTGCTGCCGACGGCGCCTGCCATTTCCTGGGCGTGGTTGTGGTAGCCGATGCGCATGCCCTTCGGCGCCAGCTTGGCCGACAGGGCGCTCAGCTCCTTGCTCATTTGCGCGCTCTGTCCGGCGCTGGCGCCGCGCTTGTCCATCGAGATCACCAGGTTGCTGCAGCCGAGCGTTTCATAAAAAGCGGTGGTGGCCTCGAAGCGTTCCGGGGTGAGGGCATCGAAGTGCATATGGGCGCCGGCGCACTGCAGCCGCCCTTTGTCCATGAAGGCTTTCAGGCCGGCCGGGTTGTCCTTGTACGGACCGAACTCGCCGGCGAATTCCACGCCCTGGAAGCCGAGCTGGCTGATTTTCGTGAGCGTGCCTTCGAAATCCTGCTTGATCTCGTCCTTCACCGACCACAGTTGCAGGCCGATCTTCTGGGCTGGCGCGGCCGCGGGCGCCTGCTGGCACACGGTGGTGGCGCCGGCGCCGATCAGGACCGCCAGCAGGGCTTTGGTGGATAGCTTCATTTTGTCTCCCGTTATTGGTATCAGATGGTCCCGGCCTTCATTTGCTCGACCGCGTAGGCGCAGGCACGCGCCGTCAGGGCCATGAAGGTCAGCGACGGATTTTGCCAGGCGCCGGAAGCCATCGAGGCGCCGTCGGTGACGAACAAATTGGGCACGTCGTGCGCCTGGTTCCAGCCGTTCAGCACCGAGGTCTTGGGGTCGTGTCCCATGCGCGCGGTGCCCATCTCGTGGATCGCCAGGCCGGGCGGGTATTCGGTCTCGGTCGCCATCTTGGTCTTGACGTCCTTCAGGCCCAGGTATTCGAGGATGTTGCCGGCGGTGTCCGCCATGTCCTTGCGCATCTTGCGGTCGTTGTCGCCGTGGGTGACGTCGACGTGCAGCAGCGGCATGCCCCATTTGTCCTTCCTGGTCGGATGCAGGCTGACGCCGTTCTCGTAGCGCGGCAGCATTTCTCCCTGGCCGCCGAGACCGAAGCGCCACGGGCCGGGCTTGCGAATCATGGCCTTGAAGTCCTTGCCGAAGCCGGGTTTATGCGCGGCCGATTGCCAGCCTTCGCGCGCGGCGCCGCCGGCCAGCGCATAGCCGCGCACGAAGTCGGGGTGCTTGTCGAGCACGTTACGGAAGCGCGGGATGTAGATGCCGGTCGGGCGCCGGCCCTGGTAATAATGGTCTTCGAAGCCTTCGACGCGGCCGTCGGCGCCGGCCGACCATAAATGGTCCGTGAGGTAGTGCCCGAGGGCGCCCGAGGAGTTGGCCAGGCCGTTGGGGAAGGCGCTCGAGGTGGAGTTCAGCAGCACTGCGGTGGAGCCCAGCGTGGAGGCGCACAGGATCACCACGCGCGCATGGTATTCGCGCGTCTCCATGGTGTTGGCGTCGATCACGCGCACGCCGGTGGCGCGGTTGGTCTTCGGGTCGTACAGCACGCTGTGCACGATGCTGTCGGTGGCGATGCGCAGGCGTCCGGTGCTCAGCGCCGCCGGCAGGGTCGAGCTCTGGGTCGAGAAGTAGGCGCCGAAGGAACAGCCGCGCTGGCACTGGCTGCGCGCCTGGCACGGCGCCCGGCCCTGGGCCAGGTGCTGCTCGCTGGCGGTGTTCAGGTTGGCGGTGCGGCCGATGATCATGCGCGCCGGTGCGTACTTCGCATCGAATTTCTGCTTCAGCGCCGCTTCCACCGCATTGAATTCGAAAGGCGGCAGGAATTCGCCGTCAGGCAGCACGGCCAGGCCTTCGCGGCTGCCGCTGATGCCGACGTGACGCTCGACGTGGCTATACCAGGGCGCCAGGTCGGCGTAACGGATCGGCCAGTCGGTGCCGTGGCCGTCCTTCAGGTTGGCTTCGAAATCGAGGTCGCTCCAGCGGTAGGACTGGCGCGCCCACATCAGCGATTTGCCGCCCAGCTGGTTGCCGCGGATCCAGCTGAACGGGCGGCCGTCCGGCGTGGAATAGGGCATGTCGCGGTCGTTGTTGAAGAACTGCTTTGTGTGCTCGTCGAAGGCGTAGCACTGGCGCTGGACCGGGAATTGCTCCTCGGCGACGCGGGTATCGACCATGCCGCGGTTGGGCATGGTCCAGGGGTCGCGGTTCTCGCCGATGTAGTCGACGCCATGCTCGACAGGCCGGCCGCGCTCGACCATCAGGGTCTTGAGGCCGCGCTCGGTGAGTTCCTTGGCGGCCCAGCCGCCGGTGATGCCGGAGCCGACCACGATGGCGTCGAAGCGCTCGGGCGTGCTCTTGATGTAGAAAGAGGGTTTGCTGTCCATGTTCACAGGGCCCAGGTATGTGTGGAGCGGGTGACCTTGACGTCGCCCTTGAAGCCGCCGGGCACCGGCAGGTAGGCCAGCTCGCGCGAGGCGCCGGCTTCCGAGGTGTAGTAGGCGAAGGCAACGTAGCCTTTCAGCTGGCGGAAGAAGCCCGCGTCCTCCGGTCCGAAGGGTGCGGCGCCGCTGTCGAGCGCCTGCAGCAGGGCGTGCTGGCGCGCCGCCGGCAGGGCCGCGAAGCCCTTGCCGCCGCTGGTGCGGGCGGCAGCGTCGATGCGTGCCAGCCCGACCTTGAACGCCGCCCGCAGCGGTGGCGGGGCGCACGCCGCCAGCAGGTGGTCGACGGTGCGGTGGGCGCCGACGTCGCGCGCGCCCGGGGTGTCGGTGCGCGGGATGATCAGCTCGGCCAGCACGGCCGTCAGCCGCAGCTCGGCGGGCGTGAGCAGCTCAGGTGCACCGCGTACTGCGTTCGCCGCGGGTGCCGCGGCCAGCGCATCGGCGACCAGGCCAAGGTCGCCCAGCCCGGCCAGGCCGCACAAGGCGCCCAGGCGCAGCAGGGTGGCGCGGCGTGCGGGCGTCTCCAGCCCGTGCGCCGCACGATGTTCATTCTCTTGCATGGCTTCTCGCTCCAAAGAAGACAAACGGACCGGCCGCGCGATCTAACGCGCGCGTGCCAGCGACATCAGGTACTGCTTGGGCGTGATTCCCACCACGCTGCGAAACTGTTTGGTGAAATAACTCTGGCCGCCGAAGCCGGTGTCCAGCGCCACCCGCGCGATGCTGGCGGCGGTGGGGAGCAGGCGGCAGGCTTCGTGCACTTTCAGGTGCAGGATGTACTGCTTGGGCGTCAGCGAAAAATGCTGCTTGAACTTGCGCTCGAAGGTCGACAGCGACATGCAGGACAGCCGCGCCAGGTGCTCGATCGCGATGTTGTCCGTCAGGTGCGCCTGCAGGTATTCGATGCAGGCCTTGAACTCGTGGAAGGGCGCGATCGTGTCCTGGGAGCGGCGCGCATCGCGCGAAAACCCTTCGATGCCGACGATGACGCCGTCGCGGTTGCGCAGCGGTGCCTTGGTGGTGAACAACCAGGCAAGTGCGCCATGCCCGCCGTCGATCACTTCCAGCTTGTTGCGCACGGTGACGCCGGTCTCGATGACGGTCAGGTCGTCGGCGCGGATGCGGTCGGCGATGTCGCGGCGGAAGAAATCGTGGTCGGTGCGGCCGATGATGTCCTTGACGTCGGCCAGTGCGTGCTGTTCCTGCAGCAGCCGGTTGCCCCACACGAACTGGCCGTCGCGGTTCTTGGCGAAATAATAGGTGTCGGACAGGGTATCGAAGAGGGCGCTTGGCGTCGGGATGCCGTGCTCGGCGTAGAAGCCCGCGCAAGCCTGGTGCGCCGGCGCCGGGTTGAAGCGCAAGGGCCGCGCTGGCCGGGCGGCGCGTGGCGGCCGCGCACCGGGGCGCTCCGTGCGGCCCTCGCTGTCCGGGCCGTGGGCGACGACCATGCCTCTGCCGATCACGATAGTGCTCATGCTGCCGTCTCCCCACTTATAAGTACTACTATTTATGTGGCGATATTAGCACCAGGAAAACTTTGTAAGTGTTAAAAATTCGGAAAAATTTATAAGGAATTCGGCAAGCTGGCTGCCGGTGGTAGCGCTCACAAGCAGGCGGTGCTAGATTCGGTTCGTCCCACGAAGATGGGCCCGCAGATATGCAAACACGATAAGGAGACACGCATGAACCGCTTCCGCCGCCGCTGCCACGCCGCCCTGCTGGGCACCGCACTTGCCCTGGTCTTGCCTGTGCAAGCAGCCGAACCGGGCTGGACCCAGCTTTTCAACGGCAAGGACTTGAGCGGCTGGCGCAGCTGGATCAGCATGCAGCCGACCTCGGACAGCATGAAGGCACCGACCACGGTGCGCGGCCTGGACCAGGACCCGCACCGGGTATTCTCGGTCGTGGATGGCATGCTGCGCGTGTCCGGCGAAGAATGGGGCGGCTTGTCGACCGTCGGCGAGTACGAGAACTTCCACCTCAAGTTCGAATTCAAGTGGGGTAGCAAGAAATGGTTCCCGCGCCTGGACGCCCCGCGCGACAGCGGCCTGCTGTACTACGCGGTCGGCCCCGAAGGCGCCCAGAGCGGCCACTGGATGCGCAGCCACGAATTCCAGCTGCAGGAAGGCGATTGCGCCGATTACCACAGCCTGGACGGCGTGACGGTCGATGCCCATGTCGGCGACGCCAACCAGGGCGACTGGAAGTTCTACCGCTACGATCCGGCGCTGCCGCTGCGCACCGGGCTGGCAGCGCGCATCCTCAAGCGCGGCAACTTCGAAAAACCGTCGGGCGAGTGGAATACGATGGAAGTCATCGCCGACGGCAAAACCCTGATCCACATCGTCAACGGCCACGAGGTGCTGCGCGTCGGGAATTCGCGCCAGCGCGTGGACGGGCAGGTGGTGCCGCTCGCGCGCGGCAAGTTCTCGATCCAGTCCGAGGGTGCGGAAGCCTTTTACCGCAACATCCAGGTCAAGCCATTGGCAGGGCCGGCGGCCGCCGAGAAGTTCTAGGCCCGCCTCAGGCGCCGCCCGCCTGGCGCGCGGCGATGCCGTCCAGGATCAGGTCGATCCCGCCCGCGAAGTCGGCACGGTCGTCGTGCTCGTGCAGCCGGGTGGCGATGCTGCGCGTGAAAGGATAGCTGTCCGGGTCCAGCTGCGACCACTCGGTGCCGACGGCTGGCTGTGCTTCGGCGAGGATTCCACGGCCAGCCTGGTCGGAATGTTTGGCGGTGCCGGCGCGGCGTGAAGGGGCCGGCGCGGATCGATCAACAAGTTGCGCACCCTTGCCCACGGACGAATGCTAATGTCCGGGAGTCGATTCGCCTACCTATTCCAAGCATGACGCCATTCCACCCCGCCCGCCGCAGTTCGCTCCAGCACATCCTGACCACCCTCGGCGCCACCGCCGCCTGCAGCCTGGGCCTTCCCGGCGCCGCCATCGCGCAGGCCATCGCGCAGTCCGGTTTCAACGTCCGCGCCTATGGTGCCCGCGGCGACGGCAAGACCCTCGATACCGCCGCCATCAACGCCGCCATCGCCGCGGCGGGCGAGGCCGGCGGCGGGACCGTACTCTTCCCGGCCGGGCGCTACCTCAGCTTCTCGATCCGCCTGCGCAGCAACGTCGCGCTCTATCTCGATGCCGGCAGCGTCATCGTCGCCGCCGACCCGGCCACCGACAAGGGCCGCTACGACGACGCCGAACCCAATGCCTGGGACGCCTACCAGGACTTCGGCCACAGCCACTGGCACAACAGCCTGCTCTGGGGCGACGGCCTGGAAAACGTGACGATCGCAGGCCCGGGCCGCATCTGGGGGCGTGGCCTGACCCGTTCCGGTCCCGGCGCCAACCGTCCGCTGAAGGCCGGCGACATGCCATCGTCCCTGAAAGGCGCCGACCCGATGGGCGAGCGCGCCAGGAAGGGCACGGTGTTCGGCGCCGGGATGGCTGGCAAGGGCAACAAGGCGATCGCGCTGAAGAACTGCCGCAACGTGCAGCTGCGCGATTTTTCGATGCTCAAGTGCGGCCACTTCGCCGTGCTGGCCACCGGCGTCGACAACCTGATCATCGACGGACTGACCGTCGACACCGACCGCGACGGCTTCGACATCGACTGCTGCCGCAACGTCCGCATCGCCAACTGCGCGGTGAACACTCCCAACGACGATGCGATCTGCCTGAAAAGCTCGTACGCGCTGGGCAAGCCGCGCTTCACCGAGCACGTCACCATCACCGGCTGCCAGGTGTCCGGCTTCGACCTCGGCACGCTGCTGGACGGGACCTTCGGCACCACCCAGACCGAGGCGCCGGACAAGGAAGGCGTGTGCGGACGCATCAAGCTCGGCACCGAATCGAATGGGGGCTTCCGCAACATCGCCATCGCCAACTGCGTGTTCCAGCATTGCCGGGGCCTGGCGATCGAGAGCGTGGACGGCGCCGTCATCGAAGATGTCACCGCCGACAACCTGGCGATGCGCGACCTCACCACGGCGCCGATCTTCGTGCGCCTGGGGCGCCGCATGCGCGCCCCGGAGGGGACCAGGGTGGGCGCGATCCGCCGCGTCAACATCAGCAACGTGGTAGTGTCGGAGGCGAACGCAGCTTTTGCTTCGATCATTGCCGGACTGCCGGAAGCGCCGGTCGAGGATGTCCGCATCAGCAACGTCAGCATCGTGCACGGCGGCGGCGGCACCGCGGCGGATGCTGCGCGCCAGGTGCCCGAGGAAGCAGATCACTATCCCGAGCCGAGCATGTTCGGCATGACGCCGGCTTATGGCCTGTACGTGCGCCATGCGCGCAATCTCGAAGTCCACCACGCCGACCTGCGCACGGCCGGACAGGAAGGCCGCCCGCCGGTGCTGCTGGACGACGTGGACGGCGCCAGCTTCGACCACGTGCGCTTTTCACGCGGCGCGGCGGCATCTGCGTTCGTCCTGCGCAGCGTGCGCGACATCGTCATCAAGGATGCCCAGGGGGTGCCGGACCTGGCGCGTTCGAACCACGCACAGGCCGCGTTCTGAAATCTTCAGCAGTGGGGGTGGCCGGCGGCGGCGGCCTTGGTATACATTAGCTCCAAAAAAGGGGTTTTCCCCGAACTGGAGACAATGGACCATGCTGAACCACACCTTGCGCTTGCCGCGCGACGCGGCCTGGGCGGCGGCACTGCTTACCGCGCTGGCCATGTTCGCCTTCGCCGCCAATTCGCTGCTGTGCCGGATCGCGCTGCAGCAGGGGCGCATCGACCCGGCCAGCTTCGGCGCGATCCGGCTGGCCGCTGGCGCGGCGACGCTGGTGCTGGTCATGCGGCTGCGGCCACGCGCGCGCGCGCCGATGGCGGGCGACTGGCCGGCAGCCGTCATGCTCTTCCTCTACGTGGCCTGCTTCAGCTTCGCCTACCTGCGCCTGGCGGCCGGCAGCGGCGCCCTGATCCTGTTCGGCGTGGTGCAGCTCACCATGTTCGCGGCCGGGTTGCGCGCCGGCGAGCGGTTTACGGGCGCCGGCTGGCTCGGGCTGGCGCTGGCCGTGGGCGGGCTGGCCGTGCTGATGCTGCCCGGCGTGGCGGCGCCTTCCTTCCTCGGCGCGGGCCTGATGGCGGTGGCGGGAGCCGCCTGGGGCGGGTATTCGCTGCGGGGTCGCGGCGTGACCGATCCGCTGGCGACGACGACGGGCAACTTCGCGCGTGCGACGCCGCTTGGACTCGTGCTATGGGGGGTGTGGTCTGCGCGCGCCCATCTGGATGCGCACGGGGTGGCGCTGGCGCTGGTCTCCGGTGCGCTGAGCTCGGGGCTCGGTTACGTCGTGTGGTATGCGGCGCTGCCCCGCCTGAAGGCGTTGCAGGCAGCCACCGTCCAGCTGTCGGTGCCGCTGATCGCGGCGCTCGGCGGGGTGTTGCTGCTGGACGAGGCGTTCTCGGCGCGGCTGGGCTTGGCCGCAGCGGCGATCCTGGGCGGGATCGCACTGGTGCTGCGCGCCAAAGCCCGCAGATGAGGTTTATTCGACCCAGCTGAACCCATCGCGCGCCAGCAGCGCGAAGGACTCGGCCGGACCCCAGGAGCCGGCCGCATACGGATGCGGCTTCTCGGCCAGGGTCTGCCAGCCTTCGATGATCGGGTCGGCCCATTGCCAGGCCGCTTCCAGCTCGTCGCGGCGCATGAAGTGGGTCAGGCGGCCGCGCACCACGTCGATCAGCAGGCGCTCGTAGGCCTCGGCGCGGCGCTGCGGCATGGCCGACTGCAGGTCCAGGTTCAGCGACACCTGCTGGGTTTCCATGCCGCTACCCGGCTGCTTGGCCATCAGCTGCAGCTTGATCGCTTCTTCCGGCTGCAATTCGATGACCAGGCGGTTCGCGACCGCACCGGCATTTTGATGGAATAACGGGAAGGGCGGATTGGCGAACTCGATCACGATCTTCGAGGAGCGGCTGCGCATGCGCTTGCCGGTGCGCAGGTAGAAGGGCACCTTGGACCAGCGCCAGGTATCGACGAAGGTGCGCAGGGCCACAAAGGTTTCGGTGCCGCTGTCAGCCGGCACGTTCTTCTCTTCGAGGTAGCCGGCCGCTTCCTGGTTGCCGCTGACGCCATGGATGTACTGGCCGCGCACCGTGTCGCGCGCGATGTCGGCCAGCTTGAAGCGGCGCAGCGAACGCAGCACCTTCAGCTTTTCGTCGCGCACGGCGTCGGCGTCGAGCGAGGTCGGCGGCTCCATCGCGACGATGCACAGCAGCTGCAGCAGGTGGTTCTGTACCATGTCGCGCATGGCGCCGGCGCCGTCGTAGAAACCGGCGCGGCTGCCGACGCCGACTTCCTCGGCCACCGTGATCTGCACGCTCGAGATGTTCGGCGCGCGCCACAGCGGTTCCAGGATCGAATTCCCGAAGCGCAGCACCATCAGGTTCTGCACGGTTTCCTTGCCGAGGTAATGGTCGATGCGGTAGATCTGCGACTCGCTGAAGTAGCGGCCGACGTCTTCGTTGATGGCGATCGCCGAGGCCAGGTCGGTGCCCAGCGGCTTTTCCAGCACCACGCGTGCGTTCTCGTCGACCAGGCCGGTGGCGGCCAGCTTGTCGCAGATGGTGGTGAACAGCGAGGGCGCGGTCGACAGGTAGAACACGCGCTGGGCGCCCTTGCGCGAAGCCTGCTCGAGCGTATCGAAGCGCGCCGCCGCCTGCACGTCCAGCTTGACGTACTCGAGCAGCTGCAGGAAGCCGTCCCAGGTCTTGGCGTTGAAGTTTTCCTGTGCGATGAAAGAGCGCGAATGTTCTTCGACATGGCTCAGGTAGGCGGCGCGGTCGATTTCCTGGCGGCCGGTGGACAGGATGCGGGTCTCGCCCGGCAGGTTGCCATGCAGGTAGGCCATGTACAGGGCCGGCAGCAGCTTGCGCATGGCGAGGTCGCCCATGCCGCCGAAGATGATCATGTCCAGGGGAAGGCTGCTGTCGTTCTCTTTCGATTGCGCGGTCGACGAAGTCATTGTTGGTTCTATTGGGCTGAAAAAGTTGAAAATCATTGCTACGGTAGCAGAAGGATACTGCTTGGCGCCAGCTTTTGCAGGCCTGGCGCCCATTTGCACCCGCCTACGGGCCTTGCAAGCCCGGCAAACCGAGCCGTCGCGCCCGGGCGCGCAGGAAGGCCAGGTGGCCGGCGCGGGTGTCCGGGCCGGCGTAGGGCAGCAGGGTCCAGGTTTCATGGGCGTCCATGCGCGCGCCGGGCGCCAGTGTGCAGAAAGGCGCGTGGACTTCCATCTCGAGCAAGCCCGTGCCGGCTTCGCCAGGGTGGATCTCGTTGTACAGCTCGACCTGGCCCTGGTCCGGATGGATGGCGGCGTGCGGCTGCAGCGGGAACTGGACGATGAAGGCCTGGCCGGCGCGGAAGGCCGCCATCCAGCCCGCCGCAGGCCGCAGGAAGACCTTGCCCCGGCGCGCAGCCTGACCGGGCGTTGGCACGTCGAGCGCGAACACGCCATCCTGCAGCGCGTAGGCGAGCGGCGCAAAACCCGCGGTCGCCGTGCCCGGCTCGATCCGGACGCCGCTGTCGGCCTCCACCGGTACGTAGACGCGGGCATTGGCGTGCACGCGCGTGTTGAACCAGATGTCCCAGGCCACAGGCCGGTCGCGCCGGTTGACGGCGCCGACGTCCAGCCGCAGGCTGTTCGGCTTGCCGGGCACCAGCGCGTAGCGCTTGACCAGCTGCAGGCCGTTCACTGGACTTGCCGGGCTGCGCAGGACCAGCGCATCGCTCGTGGCCGCTTCCATCGTGTAGCGGGCCAGGCTCAGGTAAGGATCGGGCGGCCAGGGCGCCTGCGCAGCCTTGCGCCCGGCGTTCACGTCCTGGTGCAGCCACCATTGCTTTTGCGGGCCGGCCCAGACTTCATGGCCGAGATAGGCGACGTTGCCGGTGGCCGCATCGACTGGTGCGTTCGGGTCCCCGGCGGCGGTGTCCAGGCGCAGGAAGTTCGGCTGGCCGGCCAGCGAGAACGCGAGCAGGCGCCCGCCGATGGCATCGGTGACGCTGGCGCGCACGGTGCCGTTGTCCAGCATGTGGACCGGCGGCGCGGCGAAGGCGGGCAGGGACAGCAGGGCGCTCAGTGCGCTCGACGCGAGTGCGGCGCGGGTCGGTATCGGCATCGGCATGGGATCTCTCCTTGGCAGCCGACAATATAGCCGAGATGGCTGACCCTGCGACGGCGCGTGTTAGCATCGCCGCATGGATGATAGACGAAGCGATTACAAGACCGCGCTGCTGATCGACGCTGTGGTGCACGCCGAGCCGGCGCAGGGCTTTGCGCCACGGGCGCGCGAACTGGCTGCGCTGGGTGTGCCGGTGGAGGTGGCGCTCAGGGTGCTGACGCGGCCGGAGGAGCGCCGCTACAACCCGGCAGTGCCGATTGTGAAAATCAAGTGAGCGAGCGTGCGCCACTGGATTTTGCACGCGGCTTGGATTACATTGATCTCGACGGGCTCGGCCTGTAGAGAAGCCCGTGGCACTGCTTTCCAATGAGAATGGATGGCCACGCGAGCTCCGACGCGTGCCGCCGTCCGGTGGAGGACGACAAATGGACTTCCTGCTGCACGCCAGTCTCATCGCGCTTGGCTGCGCGACCTTCTTCGGCATCATCTTGTGTAGCCAGTGCCCGGATTGTGGCTGGCAGGAATGGGTCGGCGAACGCTTGGGCAGGGACCGGAGCGATTAGGCAGCCTGGAGCGCCTGAGAAAACCTTCAGGGCGAGGCGCAGACGACGCAAGGCCGCCATGGAGGTTTTTTAGGCGCTCTTAAGAACGGCGTCCGGGCAGCAGGCTTTCGAGCCACTCGTCCCGCGCCACCATCGTCCGGTCCTGGTCGGAACGACGCGCGTCCAGGCTACGCGGCGCCGGACCGGCATCGCCAGTGCGAGGCGCGTTCGACGGGTCGTTGAGGTCGATCAGGTCGTTGGTGATCGCGTACTGAATCAGTTCGCTGAGCGAGCCCAGGCCCATACGTTCCATCATGCGGCTCTTGTGGGTCGACACCGTCTTCACGCTCAGTTGCAGCACCTGGGCGATGTGCGAGACCGTGTGGCCCTGGGCCAGGAAGCTGAACACTTCAGCCTCGCGCGGCGACAGGCGGGCAAAGCTGTTGGTGCGCAGGCCCAGGCAGAGTTCTTCCGCCAGGCTTTCGCTGAGTTCGCTGCTGACGAAAAGGCCGCCTTCGGCCACCTTCAGGATCGCGCGGATCAAGTCTTCGGTATCGTTGTTCTTCGACAGATAGCCTTTGGCGCCGGCCCGCAGCAGTGCCACCGGGTCATCGCTGCTGGCATCCGACGCCAGGGTCAGCAAGGGCAGGTAAGGCCGCAGCTTGCGCAGGTCGCGGATCAGGGGCGTGCCGCCTTGTGGCTCCAGGCGCGGATTCAGCAAGAGCACGTCCGGGGCGACGATGTCGAGGGCGGCCATCAGCTCGGCGCGGGTACGGGCCACCGCCACCACCTTGATGCCGGCACGTTCGTCGAGCGCGCGTTGCAGCCCCTCGCACATCAGCTGGCGAGGATCCGCAAGTACGACTTTGACCATTCCAGCGTGTTCCATGGGGTGAGCTTATGCGTGTAATACTTGGCATTATGCCACCATATGCATGTTTGTTGCAGCCCAGCATGCGGATTGGCAGGAAACAGGTGCTTGTCCGCGCGATTAACTGGCCTGGTGACGCCGCAGGAAGGCGGACAGCGGGGCCACCGGCCCGTCCAGCTGTGCCGGATCGAGGTCGAACATGGCCCAGTAGTAGCGCTCGCGGCCGCGGCATTCCTGGGCCGGCGCGGTGTGGTTGTACCAGCCCGCATCGAAAGCCTTCGAATACATGCCGTCGCCATCGCCGCCGCTGAAGTTGGGGATCACGCGCCGTTCGCGCAGGGCATCCAGCAGCGCCGGCGGGGCGTTATTGTCGCAGGCTATTTCGAAATGCGCGCGCATGCCCTGTTCGGTCTCGATCACCAGCAGATGGGGCCGGCCCTCGGCGTCGAACATCAGGAAGCCTGACGGGGATTTATATAAATAGTATTCGACGATCTGGTAGGCGCGTCCGACCTGGTCGACCAGGGCAGCGATCGCCGGATCGCCGACGAAGCGGTATTCGTGCAGCGACAGCAAGCCATGCACCACGCGCGACTGGGCGAGGAAATACTCGCGCTGCAGGGCGACCAGGTCGGCTTCCAGACGGTCGAGCGCGTCGGGATCGCTCTTGCGGATGTAGCGGTCGATCAAGCCGCGGTTGAAGGCGGCGATCGCCACTTTTTCGTCGGCCACGCCGGTGAGCAGGATCTTCTTGCAGGGCAGGTCCTTGACGGCTTCGCAGAATTCGATGCCGTTCATCTGGGGCATCGAGTAATCGATCACCAGCGCCGATGGCGTCATGAAGCGGCGCGCGCGGCGCGCGATCTGGGACAGCTGGCCGACGCGCAGGGCCACGCTGAAGGGCGTCGGCTCGTGGGTATAGGTATCGATGCAGGGCGACAGGAAGCTTTCCAGTTCGGAGCCGTCGCGGCTGTTTTCGCGCAGCCAGGCCAGGGCCGCGCCGGCGTCGCTGAAGGTGGTGCTCGGGAGCGCCGGGCCGAGCTGGAAGCGCAGGCTGTGCAGGAAGCTGACGCTGTCGTCGACCAGGACAGTCATGGTCGGATGCTGGTAGATGGGCAGGGACATGGTTATTTCGTTGGGAATTCGAGGGCGAACACGGTCCAGGCCGATTCGCGCGAGCGGCAGCGGATGCGGCCGTGCCAGGCATGGACGATGTCCTTGCACAGCGCCAGCCCGATGCCGGCGCCGGAACTCGGCGGCCATGAATAAAAGCGTTCGAAGATATGCGGCAGCTGGCGCTGCGGAATGCCGCAGCCGGAATCCATCACCAGCAGGCGCGGCCGCGCGCGGGTGCCGTCGACCACGATGCGGACTTTACCGCCGCCGGCGCGCTGCAGCGCCTTGAGGGCGTTGCGCAGCAGGTTGAGCAGCACGACCACGCACAACTCGTGCTTGCCGGCGAAATGGAAGTCGCCGCGCACCACCACGCTGACCGCGTCGCGCTGTTCCTGGGCGGCGAAGGGATAGCGTTCGATCACGTGCGCGACGACATCCGACATCGAGACGTGCTCGGTGGCCGCCAGCTGCTGGTTCAGCGCCGCCGCCGACTGCAGGAATAAATCGATCATCTGGTTCATGTGGCGCACCTCGAAGCCGATGCGTGCCATGGCATCGTTCACTGCGTCATTGTCGACGGGAATGCCGGGCAGCGTGTCGCGCGCCTTGAGCGAACGCTCGATCCCGCGCACATTGGCCGCCACGCTGATCAGCGGCGTGCGCAGCTCATGCGACACCATCGCCAGCGCCTGCGCCATGCCTGACAGCTTTTCACGTGCCAGCACGCGGCGCCCGACCCGTGTCACCGACACGATGGCGATGGTGAACAGATAGATGGGCGCCTGCTCCAGAACCAGCGGATCGGCCAGGAAAGAGGCGTCGCCGCGCCACGCGAACAGGGCGCAGGCAAGAAAAGTGCCACAAGCCCAGGACCCCAGCGCCCAGCGCAGGCTGAAATGGAACAGCGCAATCAGCGCCACCAGCAGCGATTCGCCCCATACGGCGGCGCCGCGGTTCATCAAGAACATATAGGTGAAGAAAAACGGCAGGACATAAGTGACGCCGACAAATTCGTAGACCTGCATGCTGCGCGGCTGCGCCAGCCACGGCAGGCGCGGCAGGAAGAGCGCGGGCAGGCACAGCGCCACCCCGGACAGCCGCAAGCCAATGCTTTCGTAGTGTTGTGGAAAAATCACAGTCCACACCAGGTAGTACGCCGGCATGCCGAGGCAGCCGATCCAGGCGAGGAATTGCAAGCGCGACGCAAGGTGATCGCCTTCCTGACCCTTGTTCAGCATCCATTGCAATAGAGACGCTCTCAGCCGTCCTAGGCGTGCGTCGAGCGTGGATGGGATGTCGGGCAAGACTTTTTTCACTGCGGTCGTCAATGCTGAGGCGGCTGTCGCGAAATGCTTTATGCCGTGATCTTCCTTGTACTGTCAAAATTGATTTTACGCAATTCCCACCAGGTCAACTAAAAATGATTTGGATACACTGAGTTTAGTCAAATGTAATGCAACAGCGGCAGAATGGGAACTTGTAACTACTTATCAACCTGAAAGGAGTACCCAGCATGACTACGACCGCCATCAATCTCGAACGCTTTGCCGCCGCTCAACCCGCTGCCCGCCGCATGCCGGAATTCGTCACCCGGCGCATGGACGACCATTACGTGACCCGGGTGGAGAAATTGCTGGGCGGAGAACACATGCACGTCTGGACTTCGCCGTCGCCCGGCGCGGTAATGTTGGCCGGTAACGACTATCTTTGTATCAGCAACGAAGCGGCCCTGATCGATGCTCAGGTGCGTAGCTTGCAGGGCACCCAGGGGCAGATGTTGATGTCCTCGGTATTCCTGCAAGAGGGCAGCGCCCAGCATCGTCTGGAAGCCAAGCTGGCCGCCTACATGCATGCCGAAGATGGCGTACTGGCCCAGTCCGGTTGGGCGGCCAACGTCGGCTTGCTGCAGAGCATTGCCGAGCCGGGCATTCCAGTCTACCTGGACATGATGGCCCACGCCTCCTTGTGGGAGGGAGTGCAGTCGGCCCAGGCCTTGCCCGTGCCTTTCCTGCACAACAGCCCGGCCCACCTGGAGCGCCAGCTGGAAAAACATGGCGGGGGCGTGATCGTCATCGACGCGCTGTACAGCACCAACGGCAGCATCGCCCCGCTGCTCGAAGTCGTCGAGCTGGCCGAGCGCAGCGGCAGCATCCTGGTGGTCGACGAATCGCACTCGCTCGGCACCCACGGTCCGCACGGGGCCGGCCTGGTGGTCGAGCTGGGCCTGACGGAACGCGTGCACTTCCGCACCGCTTCGCTGGCCAAAGCCTTTGCCGGGCGCGCCGGCTTCATCACTTGTTCGAGCCGCTTCAAAGGCTATTTCCTGTCGGCGTCGCGACCGGCCATCTTCAGCTCTTGTCTGCTGAACCACGAACTGGCCTTCTTCGATGCGGCCGTCGATTTTATCCGCCAGGCCGACGGCCGCCGCGCCGCCTTGCACCGTAATGCGCAAGAAGTGAGGACGCGTCTGACCGAGCTCGGCTATTGCATCGACGACGGTAGCGAGCAGATCATCGCCCTGGAAGCCGGCCCCGAGCCCAAGACCCTGGTGTTGCGCAAGGCCCTGGAAGCGCGCGGCGTCTACGGCGCGGTATTTTGCGCACCTGCAACGCCGAAGAACCGTTCGCTCGTGCGCCTGACCTTAAATTCCGGCATGACGCAGGACGATATCGACAAGCTGGTGGCAGCCTGCGCCGACATGCGAGATGAGGTCGATCTCATCAATTGGTCGTCGTCCAGCCGCCGCAAACGCATGCATTGAGGATGCGTGGCAGCGGCAGGTACCGGGGCAGGGCGGCTCCGGTGCCTGTTTTTTTAGTCGCTACCGATTTCCTATAATTGCAACTAACCGACATATCGATCATACGAAAAAAGCAGCGCCCAAACGGAAGGACGCCGCTCCTGGCTTCGCTTCAGACTGGACGGAACATCTTGAACAGCTGCTCGGGCCCGACGGTGAAGTAGTCTGCCGGTCCGCCACCGCGCAGGATATGGCCGGCCGTCGCTGTGTCATAGACGCCGTCTTTCAGGAGCGACTGATCGATATGGATACCGACAACCTCACCGAGCACGAGCCAGGTCGGCACCGTTTCTCCGCTGGCGCGTTGCAGCTGGATGATCTGCGTGCAGCGGCATTCGAAGGAGACGGGGCTTTCCGCCACGCGCGGCACGCCGATCACGCGCGACGGCGCCGGGGTCAAGCCGGCCAGCGCAAACTCGTCCACCTCGGGCGGCACCGCGGCACAGCTGGCGTTCATCTGTTCGGCCAGGCCGCGCGTGGCCAGGTTCCAGCCGAATTCGCCGGTCTGCTCGATATTGCGCAGCGAATCCTTGGCGCCGATGCTGGCGAAGCCGACGATGGGCGGGGTGTAGTTGAATGCGTTGAAGAAACTGTAGGGCGCAAGATTCAGGATGTCATCGCTGCTGCGCGATGAAATCCAGCCGATCGGACGCGGGCCGACCATGGCGTTGAAGGGGTCGTGCGGCAAGCCGTGGCCCTTGCTCGGCTCGTAGAAGTGGATGTTGCTGGTCATGAAGGCTCCTTGATGGCAGACCCAACCATACAACATCCGCGGCGGCGGCGCCGGCGTGCCCCCCGTTTCAAGGCGGTGTCGCCGGCGGTTCGACGGCCCCGAACGCATCCGCATGTTCGTCGGCCCGTTTTTTGCGACGGCCGCGGTTGGCCGCCACCACGCCCATGCCCAGCAGGGCCAGGCTCAGCATTGCACCCACCGAGGGCGCCGACAGCCAGCGCAGCGGCTGGCCCGGGGTCTCGGAGGGCTCTTCCTGGGGCGGATCCGAAGCGGCGCCCGCATGGCTGTCGAGCTGCGCTTCGCCGGCAAAGAAGGGGATCAGCGCAGCGACCAGCGCCGCCGTGTCCTGGGGCCCGCGGCTGGACAGGATGGTGCCGTCGCGCACCACGTCCTGGTTGCGCCAGATGGCGCCCGCATTCACGACATCGTCGCGCACACCCGGCCAGGACGTCAGCGTGCGCCCGGCGGCCAGGCCGCTGGACACCAGCAGCAGTACCGCCTGCGACATCAGGGCGACAGGTCTGCCAAGCGCGTGCATCTGGCGCAGGAATTCGCGCGCCGGCGCCGACTGGCGCAGCAAATCGGGGCTGATGTAGCCGCCCGGCACGAGTAGGGCGTCATAGTCTGCCGCCCGGACCTGGGCGATGGTCTTGTCGACACGCAGCAGATCGGCCGATTGGTGCACGTGCATGCCACGGATGCGGCCGGGGCGAAGGGCGATTACCTTCACCTCGGCGCCGGCGCTCTTCAGCGCCGCCACCGGCGTGTCGAGTTCCGCCTGCTCGACGCCGTCCGCGGCAAGCACGGCAATGCACTTGCCGGCCAATGTGTGCGAATTGTCCATGTCGTCCTCGGTGCTGGCCCATGTGAACAGAGTCTGCCGAAGCGATTTTAGTTCCGTGGAAAGACTGCTGTCACATTGGTAAACCGATGCTCGCGATCAGGTATTCGATTAGCCTGGAGCAGGCCGCCGGAGGAATTTCGCGCAGCATTGCCTAAGGCACTTAAAGATGGGATTCCTTACGTCGATGCAAAAAGCAAGCTGCAAGGAAATGTCGAAAGTCCGGCCTGCTTTGCTGCGCCTCAGCCCGACCTTCTGTTTGATTGCACTGCTTTACCTGCCGGCTTCCTCATGCGCCGCCAAGCAACTGCGGGTTCAGGCGAACATGTTGAAGCAAGAATGTTTCGGTCGCCCCTGGTTTTTTTTACCTCCGCGTGGTTGAACAGAGGGCGAAACAGCCGCTCAGCTCGGCAGCGGCGGGTTACTGGTCGCCTTGACTTCCTTCAGCACGAAAGCGGTGTACACCTCTTTCACGCCCGGCAAGCTGTTGATCGAATTGCCGGCATACACACCGTAGGCTTCCAGGTCTTCCGCCACCACGATCAACTGGTGGTCATAGCGTCCCGAGATGCGGAAGCAGGCCAGCACCTGGGGAATTTCCTGCACCGCATCCTCGAAGGCTTGCAGGCTGTGGGCATCCTTCTTGTCCAGCGAAATCTGCACGATGGCCGTGACCTGGTAACCCAGCCGCTGGGCGTTCAGGCGCGCGTGGTAGCCGCTGATCAGGCCTTCTTCTTCCAGACGCTTGACGCGCCGCCAGCAGGGGGAGGTGGTCAGCGATACGCGCTCGGCGAGGTCGGCGCTGGACAGGCGGGCATCCGCCTGCAGTTCTTCGAGGATGCGGCGGTCGATACGGTCGAGTTTGATGTGCGGCTTGCCCATGTGCGTCATTCATTCCAAGTTGCGATGCGGAACGCAACAATCATTCCAAAAGGATAAATGCGTCCAATTGAATATGGTAAATCTTTGCAATAGAGAAAGCCTATAATTTTTGTAAGAAATTCAAAAAACAACAATAGCGGCTCGCCGCACCGAGGGCATCCGCCGGCTTACCCGCCGGCATCGCCTGGCGCCCCGCGTGGCCAGGACAGCAGCACCCTCTGGAGACACGACCATTGCGCCCACAAGGCGGGTCGGCTGCCTGCAACACGCCGTATCGATGCTTTCCCGCCTATCTACGCACGTGATGTCAATCTAAGGAGCTGTTCCGCATGTCCGCACCATCCACCCCCTTGAAGCCTTCCGTCGCCCTGCTGGCCGCCTTGTTCGGCGCCGCGGCGTTCCCCATCGCCCAGGCGCAGACCCTCGAACCCGCGCAGGGCGTCCAGCGCGTGGTCGTCACCGGCTCCTCGATCGCCCGCATCGATGGCGAGACCGCGCTGCCTGTGCAGGTGCTGAAACGCGAAGACATCGAGCGCACCGGGGCCACCTCGACCGAGGAACTGGTCAAGCAACTGAGTTCGCTGTCCAGCGCTGGCAGCTCGACCACGGCCGCCAACGCGTCCGGCTATGGCGGCGGCAGCATCGCCACCGTCTCGCTGCGCGGCCTCGGCAGCGCACGCACGCTGGTGCTGGTCAACGGCCGCCGCGTGGCGGTGTATGGCGGCGGCTCGGCCGGCGCCGCAGGCTCGTCGGTGGACGTCAACAGCATCCCGCTGGCGGCGATCGAAAGGGTCGAGGTGCTGAAGGACGGCGCCTCGGCCGTCTACGGTTCCGATGCCATCGCCGGCGTCGTCAACTTTATCCTGCGCAAGGATTTCAAAGGGATCGAGGCCAGCGCCAACTATGGCCAGACCAGCGACCGCCTCGGCCGCGACCGCAAGGCGAACATCTACGGCGGGATCGGCAGCATGGCCACGGACGGTTGGAACCTGACCGGCGGCATCACCGTCCAGCACACCGATCCGATCATGGGCGCCGACCGCGCCTACGCGCGCCGCCTGAACGCCGACCAGCAGAACGACTACACCTCGTCGATCGCCTTCCCGGCCAACGTCGTGCTCAACAGCCGCGGCACCCTGGGCAACCCGTCCTTGCCGAACTGTGGCCCCTATTCGCTGGTGTCGCCCTACTCGAGCAACCGCTGCACCTACGACAACAGTCCATTCGCCTCGCTGCAGCCGGATTTCGAAAAGGCCAGCTTCATGGCCAATGGCCGCCTGCGCCTGTCGGGCGATGCCGAAGCCTACTTCGAGTCCGGCTACACGAAGAACAAGATCACCTCGACCACCCAGCAGGTGCCGTTGGCCTACAACGCGATCACCACCGCCACCAACCCTTACGTGCCGGCCTTCCAGGCCCTGATTGCCCAGTATCCCGGCATGCGCGCCGCCTACGGCAGCAACATCGGGCGGGGCGGCTTCATCCTGGTGCCTTCCAGCCCGTACTATCCGACCGCCTTCGCCGCCGCCAACAACCTGGCCGGCCTGCCGTTGCTGCTGAATTACCGCGACGTCGCCAATGGCCAGCGCAACACCCTGGACGTGTCGGAAAACGCGCGCTTGGTTACCGGCGTGCGCGGCACCCTGGCCGGCTGGGACATGGATTCGGCCTTCCTCTATACCCAAAGCAAGGTGCATGAAGATTTGTTGTCCGGCTATGCCCAGTATTCGAAGGTCTTGCCGATTTTTAATAGCGGCGTGATCAATCCCTTCGGCGAGACGGTCGACCAGGGCGCGCTGGACGCCGTCCGCGAAGCGGAGTTCCGCGGCACCAGCTACCGCTCGAAGACCTCGACCACCTCGGTGGACGTCAAGGGCTCGCGCGAGATCTGGACCCTGCCGGCCGGCGCGGTCGGCATGGCGCTCGGCGCCGAGCTGCGCCGCGAGAAATTCGAGTACGACCCGTCGGTGGCGATCCAGACCGGCGATATCGCCGGCCTCGGCGGTAACGCCTTCCCGGTCACGGGCGCCCGCAATGTCGGCTCGGTGTATGCCGAGCTGAGCATCCCGATCGTCAAACGCCTGGATGCCGACCTGGCCGTCCGTTACGACAATTACCAGGGTGTCGGTCACACCGTGAACCCGAAAGCCTCGCTGCGCTGGCAGCCAACCGACAGCCTGATGTTCCGTTCGGCCGTCGGCAAGGGTTTCCGCGCGCCATCGCTGACCGACCTCAATACACCGCAGGCGACCAGCATCACGGGCAACGGGTCGCGCGACTACGTGCGCTGCCCGGACCTGAACACCGGTGCGCCGCGCGACTGTAATTTCCAGTTCACGACGATTACGGGTGGGAATCCCGACCTGAAGCCGGAAAAATCGATCTCGATCACGGCCGGTGTGCTGTGGGAACCGGTCAAGAACGCGTCGATCAGCCTGGATGCTTTCCGCATCAACCTGAAGGATGCGATCGTGGTCGGCGGCCTTAGCTCGACTTATTTCCTTGCCAATGCCGAGCGCACGCAGCAGTATGCGCAGTTCATCAACCGCGGCGCCGCCGACGGCAACGCCGCCGGCGTCGGCCCGATCGAATCGATCGTCCAGACCAATGCCAACCTGTTCAAGACCCAGGTGGCCGGTGTCGACCTCGACGCGATGTACCGCATGCGCCTGGGCGAGCGCAACCGCCTGAACTTCCGCCTGTCCGGCACCTACATGAGCAAATACGACTCGCAGGGGCCGGATGGCAGCTACACCAGTTCGCTCGACCAGGCGCTCAACGCTTCCGGCGGCGTGGTGCTGCGCTGGAAGCACAACGCCAGCGTGACCTGGGAAACCGGTCCATTTGGCGTGACGCTGCTGCAGAACTACCAGAAGGCCTACAACGACGCGCTGGCCAACCTGGCGCCGGCCGGCACGCCTGCGCGCAGGGTCGACGCCTACCAGACCTTCGATCTGCAGCTGACCTATGGCGGCATCAAGAACACCAAGCTGGCGCTCGGCCTGAAAAACATGTTCGACCGCGACCCGCCGTACACCAACCTGACCTCGAACTTCCTTGGCGGTTACGACGTCAGCTACGCCGATCCGCGCGGACGCTTCCTGTACGCCAGCGCCACCTATTCGTTCAAGTAAAAGGAAACACCAATGCGATTGATCTTGAAACAAGCCAGCGTCGCCGCGATGCTGCTCGGCGCCGCTTGCGCGGCCTCGGCTGCCGATCCCGAGGGCGCCGCCATCGGTACGCGCCAAGCCGACATCGACGCCATCGTGCGCGAGATTTCTCCCCAGCGCATCCACGATTACGTGGAAAAGCTGGTCAGCTTTGGCACCCGCCACACCATGTCCGACACCAAGTCCGACACCCGCGGCATCGGCGCCGCGCGGCGCTGGATCAAGGCCGAGCTGGAGCGTTGCGGCGCGGTCGCCGGCGGGCGCCTGCAGGTGACTTACGACAGCCACATCCACCCGGTGATGGCGCGCCTGAACGTGCCCACCGAAATCGTCAACGTGGTCGCGACCCTGCCCGGCACCCAGCCGGCATCGAAAGACCGCATCTACGTGGTCAGCGGCCACTACGACAGCCGGGTCACCGACGTCATGAACGCGAAGGACGACGCACCGGGCGCCAACGACGACGGTTCCGGCACCGCGGCGGTGATGGAAATGGCATGCGTGATGGCCAGACACAAGTTCGAGGCGACGCTGGTGTTCATGACCGTCGCCGCGGAAGAGCAGGGCTTGCTGGGCGCCGAGAACTGGGCCAAACTGGCCAAGGACAAGGGCTGGAACGTGGCCGGCATGTTCGACAACGACATCATCGGCAACTCACGCAACGACGAAGGCAAGAAGGACGCCAGCCAGGTGCGCCTGTTCGCGGAAGGTGTGCCCCCAGGCAAGGAAGTGCCGGAAGCGCTGCGCGCGCTGGTCGCCACCGGTGGCGAAAACGATACGCCGACGCGCCAGCTGGCCCGCTACGTCAAGGAAACAGGCGAGCGCTACGTGTCGGGCTTCAAGGTCACCATCGTCAACCGGCGCGACCGCTATCTGCGCGGCGGCGACCACATTCCCTTCCTGGAGCGCGGGTTCCCGGCGGTGCGCTTCACCGAGTACGCGGAAGACTTCAGCCACCAGCACCAGGACTTGCGCACCGAGTCGGGCAAGAAGTACGGCGACCTGATCGAGTACATGGACTTCGATTACGCCGCCAACGTGGCCCGCGTGAACGCGGCGGCGCTGGCCTCGCTGGCGATGGCGCCGGCCGGCCCGAAAGACGTGCGCGTCATCACCAAGGACCTCACCAACAAGACCCAGCTGGCCTGGTCCGCGAACACGGAACCGGACCTGGCCGGCTACCGCGTGGTGTGGCGCGACACCACGGCGCCGGACTGGACCGGCTCCAGCTACGTCGGCAAGGTCACCACCTGGACCAGCGACTTATCGAAGGACAATGTGTTCTTCGGGGTGCAGGCGGTGGACAAGAGCGGCAACCTGAGCCCGGCGATCTATCCTCTGCCGGCGCGCTGAGCGCCCGGCGCGGCCGCGTCAACGCGTGCTGGATACCGAGGTGCCCCTGACCTCGACATACATCGCGCGCAGGTTCTGTCCGCGTTCCGCCGTGCCAGCGTTGGCGACCAGTGCGCGCAGCGACGCAAACGGCCGGGACCAGTGCCTCGGCAAGGTGGTGCCAAAGGAAGTGCAGTCCGCGGCGCAGGCCGTCCATGAGGATGGACAAGGTGGACATTCGGTCACCGCACGGCAAATGCGGGAAGACCTGCGCCGGTCGCGCGCTTGTCCCGCCTCGATAGGACGGCGCAATGCCGGGCCTCGTCGTTCGATTCGGGGTCAGAGCACAATTGAACCGGAATTCGGGGTCAGAGCGCTTATTTTGGAAAGAGTCTCTTAGAAACTTAGACGCGTATTCGAACAAAATGCACGCAGAATGCGCGTCATCGTAGCCGAAATCTTGCCGCTCAACCCTGTTTTCTAAATTTGCTCTGACCCCGAATCTTGCGCCCAAAGTGCTCTGACCCCGAAGTCTCAGCGCGAAGTTGCAGTGTGCTACCACCAGGCCCCGTAGATCGCGGCCAGCATCACGCAGATCACGGCCGAGCCAAAGGCGAAGCCGCCATCCACGCGGAACAGGCTGCGGTCGATGATCATGCGTCTGGCTGTGCCATCGCGCTGGCCCAGCTTGCTGATCACGGCCATGCCGGCCACGACGATGACGAACACGATCAGCATGCGGTCGAGGAAGGGGATTTCGTAGAGGCCCGTGCCGTTGTCGACGGCGAAGCCGATCGGTGCCAGGAAGCGCAGGTTCATCATCTCGGGCAGGAATTTCAGGAAGATCGAGAACATCAGGCCGCCGATGGTGGCGAACATGGCGGCTGCCTGGGTCGTCTTTTTCCAGAAGAAGCCCAGCAGGAACATGGCCAGGATGCCGGGCGACACGAAGCCGGTGTATTCCTGGATGTACTGGAAGCCGCCTTTCTTGTCGATGCCCATCAGCGGGGCGATGATCACGGCCAGCACCATCGCCACGACGACGGTGACGCGGCCGATCCACACCATCTTGTGTTCGCTGGCTTCCGGGCGGAAGCGTTTCTTGTAGATGTCGAGCGTGAAGATGGTGGCGATCGAGTTCGCCTTGCCGGCCAGCGAGGCGACCACGGCCGCAGTGAGGGCGGCGAAGGCGACGCCTTTCAGGCCGGTCGGCAGCAGGGCGAGCAGGGTGGGGTAGGCGCGGTCGGGATTCAGTTCGCCACCTTGGCGCATGGCGTCGCCCAGCATGCCGGAACGGTCCAGTGCGAAGGCGGCAATGCCCGGCAGCACGATGATCACCGGCATCAGCAGTTTCAGGAAGGCCGCGAACAGCAAGCCCTTGCGCGCGGTCGGCAAGCTGGCGCCGAGGGCGCGCTGCGTAATGTACTGGTTGCAGCCCCAGTAGTTCAGGTTGACGATCCACATGCCGCCGATCAGGGTCGACAGGCCCGGCAAGTCCATGTAGTTCGGATTGCCGCGTGCCAGCACCATGTCGAAGTGTTCGCGCGCGCTGTGGAACAGGCTGGTCGCACCATGGACGACGCCCCTGCCGCCGCTGATGGTGGCCACCAGTTCCAGCGCCAGCCAGGTGGTTACTAGGCCGCCGACGATCAGGCACAGCACCTGGATCACGTCGGTGTAGCCGATGACTTTCATGCCGCCCAGCGTGATGACCACCGCGAACAGGGCCAGGAAGACCATGCAGGCATACAGGTTGAGGCCGGCGATGCTGGCGATGGCCAGCGCACCCAGGTACAGGATCGAGGTCAGGTTCACCACCACGTACAGGCCCAGCCAGAACAGTGCCATGGTCGTGGCCACCGCCTTGCCGTAACGCTGCTCGAGGAATTGCGGCATCGTGTAGATGTGGTTCTTCAGGTACACCGGCATGAAGAAGATGGCGACGATGACCAGGGTCGCGGCCGCCATCAGCTCGTAGACGGCGATGGCCATGCCGATGCGGTAGCCGGAGCCGCTCATGCCGATAAATTGTTCGGCTGAAATATTGGACGCGATCAGCGAGGCGCCGATAGCCCACCAGGTGAGCGAACCTTCGGCCAGGAAATAATCATGCGATTCGCGGCCGGAGGTCCCTTTCCTGCGCCGGTAGACCCACAGGCCGTAGCCGGCGACGACCACGAAATAAACCAGGAAAACGAAGGTATCGAGGGTGGAGAAAGAAGTCATGGGTACGTGCTTGTCTCAGTGCGACGGGTGCGGGCGCCCGTCGCTTGTTATGTCGTGGCCAGCGCCTTGCCGGCTGTGCCCGCCGTCATGTAATCGATATCATTTAGCTTATAGGAAATATAATGAATTGACTACAGATGTTGCCTGTCATTGTAGGCGGGCAGCCCGGGAGCAATCAGTGACTTGACGAAACAATCAAACTCTTGATTCAAAGCAGCGTGTGCGACATCATGTGGCTCCACCGCGCCCGCCCGGGCGGCACCAGACCAATAACACCTACAAGGACGCACATGAGACACACCACCTTCCTGACCCTGTTGTTCCCGCTCGGCCTGGCCGCCTGCGCAGCCACCGGTCCGCAAGCCGACCTTGGCGCGGCCAGTCCCGGCGCCCGCATTGCCGGCGGCGCCCTGCAGGGTATCCGGGAAGCGGGCGTGCATGCCTTCAAGGGCGTGCCTTACGCGGCCGCGCCGGTGGGCGCACTGCGCTGGCAGGCGCCGCAGCCGGCCGCAAGCTGGGACGGCGTGCGCCAGGCCGGCAATTTCGGTCCGCGCTGCATGCAATTGCCGCTGTTTTCCGACATGGTGTTCCGCTCGAACGGCATGAGCGAAGATTGCCTCTACCTGAACGTCTGGACCGGCGCCGCCCGCACCGACGAAAAACGGCCGGTGCTGGTGTATTTCTATGGCGGCGGCCTGGTCGGCGGCGACGCTTCCGAGCCGCGCTACGACGGCGCCGCGATGGCACGGCAGGGCATCGTCGCCGTGACCGTGAACTACCGCCTGGGGGCCTTCGGCTTCATGGCCCACCCTGGCTTGACGGCGGAATCGCCGCACAAGGCGTCGGGCAATTACGGCTTCATGGACCAGGCGGCCGCGCTGCAATGGGTGCGTGCCAACATCGCGGCCTTTGGCGGCGACCCGCGCCGGGTGACCATCGCCGGTGAATCCGCCGGTTCCTACTCGGTCAGTGCCCAGATGGCCTCGCCGCTGGCAAAGGATACGATCGCCGGCGCCATCGGCGAGAGCGGCGCGCTGTTCGGCCTGAACCCGCTGTCGTCCCTCCAGGATGGCGAAGCCCAGGGCCAGCGCCTGGCCGCCGCACTGAATGTGCCGAGCCTGGCCCAGCTGCGCGCCTTGCCGGCCGAGACCGTGCTGCAAGCCACGGCGGGCAGGGATGCGCCGCGTTTCGGCGCCATCGTCGACGGCTATGTGCTGCCGCGCCAGCCGACCGCGATCTATGCCGCCGGCCAGCAGGCTCACGTGCCGCTGCTCGCCGGCTGGAACTCGGCCGAAGGCGGCGCCGATGCCATCCTGGGGCAGGACAGCCCGGCCAGCGAGAGCGCCTTCCAGGCCGGCCTGCAGCGCATCTACGGCGACAAGGCCGGCGCCGCGCGCCAGGCCTACAGCGGTGACGTGGCGCGCGCGGCGCGCGAACTGGCCAGCGACCGCTTCATCGGCTTCGGCACCTGGCGCTGGATCGACGCCCATGCGCGCAGCGGCGGTCAGCCGGTGTACCGCTATTACTACACGCAGCCACGCCCGGCCACCCGCGCCGGCGGCCCGGCAGCCACGGGCGCCGGCCACTCGGTGGAAATCGAATATGCGCTGGGCAACCTGGACGGCAACACGGTATACGCCTGGACCGGGACGGACCGGGCGGTGTCGACGCAGCTGCAGGGCTATTTTGCCAACTTCATCAAGACCGGGAATCCGAATGGGGCCGGTTTGCCGCAGTGGCCGGCGCTGGGGACGCAGGGAGCGGGGAATGGGACGCCGCTGATGGTGCTGGGGGTGGCATCGAAGGCGGTGGCCGCTGAGGATGGGGGGCATCATGCCTTTCATCAGGCTGTCGCGCAGCCTTGATAAGTTAACTGTAGAGCCATCGCCCCGGCGGAGGTGGTGGCCCACCTCGTAGGCGCAGCCGTAACGCAAGCAAACCCGGGGACGACGAGGCTTTGTCAGCCTATGCACCCCGCGTGCGCCACAGTCCAGGTCAAGTCGATAAAATCGCTACAGAATCTGGCTACAGGGCAATGCTAGTATGGACTTTGATTTGTCCAAAACAATCCCGGCCGGACATCTCGACCGGCATGTACGGGCTTAGCAAACCGACCACGCCAGTCGAGCGATCCCCGGTGTCAGCGTGTCCACAAGGCGCGCACGCGCCGGGCGGCTACCCTGACTGTGGTGAACTATGCCCAAGCTGTTCCAGCGTCTCAGCAGTTTCCGACCCCGCGGCCTGGCGGGTTACATGGGACTGGCTTTTTCCACTTTATCCATTGCCCTCACCGTCGTCGTGGTCGAGGTGGTCGAGCGCGAAGCCACGAGGCACGTCCAGCACAGCATCGGCCACGGCCTGGGCGAGCTGGCGTTGCAGGCATCCGACAAACTCGACCGCGGCATGTTCGAGCGCTACCGCGAAGTCGGGTTGATCGCCAAGCGTTTCGCCCTGGCCGATGCCAGCCTCAGCCACGAAGACTGGCGCCAGATGCTGGACGACGTGCGCCAGACCTATACTTATTACAGCTGGATCGGCCTGGCCGACCCCCACGGCAAGGTGATGGTGTCGGCCGGGGGCATGCTGGAGGGGGCCGACGTCTCGGCGCGCCCCTGGTTCAGGGAAGCGCGCAAGGGCGCAGGCCACGTCGGCGACGTGCACGAGGCGCTGCTGCTGTCGCGCCTGCTGCCACAGTCCGGCGGCGAGCCGCTGCGCTTCGTCGACGTGGCCTTCCCTTTCCGCGATCGCAACGGCGTCGACCGCGGCGTGCTGGGCGCGCACATGTCCTGGCAGTGGGCGCGCGACGTCGAGCGCTCCATCATCGAGCCGCTGGAAGCCGACCGCCAGGTGCAGGCCCTGATCGTGGCCAGGAACGGCATGGTGCTGCTGGGCCCCCAGGAATTGCAGGGTCGTAGCATCGACATGCAGAGTCTGCGTAACGCGCGCGAAGACAGCCGCACCGGCTACATTATCGAGAAATGGCCGGACGGTAAGACCTACATGACCGGCTACAGCACCACCAAGGGTTATGCCGATTATCCGGGCCTTGGCTGGACCGTGCTGGTACGCCAGGATGTGGAAAATGCCTTTGTGCCGGTGAAACGCTTGCGCAGCTATGGTTTGTGGGCCGGCCTCGCGCTGGCGCTGCTGTTTTCGATTGCCGGCGTGTTCGTGGCGCGCTGGATCACCCGCCCGCTGATGCAGCTCGGCATGGAGGCGGCGCGCATCAGCGAAGGCGAGGGCGCCGCCATCGCGCCGCAGCAGCGCACCTACGATGAGGTGCAGGCCCTCGCCGGCACCCTGAACGCGCTGGTGGTCGACCAGCAGCGGCGCCAGGCGCAGCTGGAAGAACTCAATGCCACGCTCGAGCAGCGCGTGCAGGAGCGCACCAAGGCATTGACAGAAGCCCTGAGCGTGGTACGCCAGAGCGGCCAGCGCATCAACGCCATCATCGAGACCGCCCAGGATGCCTTTATCGGCATTGACTTGCGCGGCCGCATCATCGACTGGAATTCGCAGGCGGAAGCCTTGTTTGGCTGGTCGCGCGATGAAGTCATCGGCCGTTCGCTCGGCGCCCTGATCGTGCCCGAGCGCTTCCTGGCGCACTTCGAGCGCGCGATCCGGATGGCGAATGAAGTTGGCCACCTGGAAGTGTTCGAGCGCACCGCCGAGCGCATCGTGCAGACCCGCGGCGGCGTCGAGGTGCCGATCGAAATGACGGCAAGGCTGGTGGTGGGCCCGGGTAACGATTTCTTCAGCATTTTCGTTCGCGACATTTCCCTGCGTAAGAAAGTGGAGCAGATGAAGAACGAACTGGTGGCCACGGTGTCGCACGAACTGCGCACGCCGCTGACCTCGATGCGCGCCTCGCTGTCGCTGCTGGATTCCGGGGCGGTCGACGACCTGCCCGAAGACGCCAAGGAATTGATCGAGATCGCCCACCGCCATTGCGAACGCCTGGTGCGCATGGTCAACGACATGCTGGACGTGGAAAAAGTGGAATCCGGCCATGTGCACCTGGTGAGGATGGACCAGGAAGTGGCGCCCATCCTGCGTGACGCCGTGGCTGCGATGCAGGGCCACGCCCAGCAGGCCGGGGTCCGCCTCGCATGCGCCAGCACGCTGCCGGGCGTGCATGCCGAGGTCGACGGCGACCGCCTGACCCAGGTGCTGACCAATCTGCTCTCGAACGCGATCAAGTTCGCGCCACCCGGCAGCCTGGTCGAGGCTGCGCTGGGCTGGCACGGCGAGGGCATGAGGATTTGCGTGCTCGACCGTGGACCCGGCATCCCGCAAGCCTTCCGAGGCCGCATCTTTGAGCGCTTCGCCCAATCCGAGGAAGAATCGGTGCGGCGCCAGGGATCGGGCCTGGGGCTGTCGATCAGCAAGAAGATCGTCGAAGAGCATGGCGGAAGCATCGGTTTCGAAGACCGTGAAGGCGGCGGCACGATCTTCCACGTCGATTTGCCGCTCAATGCCACAAATGTGGCACGCAGGCAAGCGCAGGGTGCAAGCTAAGGTTTTTTGCTTGCGCTGTTGCCTTTCAGCATCATTATTTGCACTTTTACCGAAATTACTGTTTCCGTATTTGCTGATTTGATTGAGTTGTGGCATAGTTGTCTTACGGCAATTCAACGCACACTTAAATCAGGAGCTCAACCATGTTCGCATCGAAAATTCGCAAAATCGTCCTCAGCGCCGCCATCATCGCAGTCCTGCCCGGCTTGGCCGGCGCCGCGGTGTACAGCAAGAGCACCCCTGCGAGCTTCGATGTGACGATGAAGATTGTTGCCGACTGCACCATCTCGGCCAACGGTATCGATTTCGGCCAGACCCAAGGCGTGCTGGGTTCCGCAGTGACCGGAAGCTCGGCGATCAGCGTAACTTGCACCAACACCACGCCTTACAACGTCGGCCTGAACGCCGGCACCGGCACCGGTTCGAGCGGCACCACCCGTTACATGAACGGCACCGGCGCCAACACCAACACCGTCAAGTTCAACCTGTACCAGCAGCAGGGTTCGACCCCATGGGGCAACACCCAGGGCACCGACACCATGGCCGGCACCGGTACCGGTGCCGCCCAGACCCTGACCGTCTACGGCGAAATCCCGGCCCAGGCATCGCCGACCCCGGACAGCTACAAATCGACCATCACGGCCACTGTGTACTTCTGATTTTACTGATTATCTGACTCCCTACTGATGACCCGACTGTTTTCGCGCCCTGTCTTCTTCCTGGCCCTGCTGCCGCAGCTCGTCCCGATGCTGCCGGCGGCGGCGGCCAACCTGCAGATTTCCCCGGTGTCGATCCAGTTCCGCGCCGGGCAGGGCGCGGCCGGCATCAGCCTGCAAAACTACGGTGACACCCCGTTGTACGGCCAGGTGCGCGTCTACACCTGGGACCAGCAGAACGGCCAGGACGTGCTGACGCCCGCCGCCGACGTCGTCGCCAGCCCGCCTGTGATGGAAGTCGCGGCGCGCAGCACCCAGACCATCCGCCTGGTACGCAGGAGCGGTGCTCAGCCGGTCGGGGAACAAACCTACCGCGTCCTGATCGACGAAATCCCCCGTAACGACAACAGCGGCGCCGCCAGCGGCGTGGCCATCCGCCTGCAATACTCGGTGCCGGTGTTCGCCCTGTCGGACGACGACAAAGCCGCCCCGAAACTGGTCTGGACCGTGCTGCGCAAGGATGGTGCCTGGATGCTGCGCGTGCGCAACGAGGGCAAGCTGCACGCCCAGATCGGCGCCACCACCCTGAAAGGCGCCGACGGCAAGGAACACGAGCTGAGCAAGGGCTTGCTGGGCTACACCCTGGCCGGCAAGACCCGCGAATGGCGCTTGCCGGTCGACGTCAAGAACGAACTGGGAACGCCCGGTACCCAACTGGCGATCCGCGCCAGCGTCAACGCCCAGCCCCTGGATGCCAGCGGGACCGTCGCGCGCGAGTAAGACCGGGTGGGCCGTCGCGACAAATCGGGCACGCAGCTGCGCCGCACGGGCGTGGTATTGCTGCTCGCGTGTTGCTTCCCAGCATTGAACGATGTGCGGGCAGCGTCTGCGAGCAATGACCTGACCGACCCGCCGGCCGCCGCGCCGCCCGCGATCACCGAGCTCTACCTTGAAGTCAGCCTGAACGGCGCCAAGACCGGCCTGGTCGCCCCCTTCCAGCAAGGCCCCAAGGGCTTGCGCAGCAGCGTGCAGAACCTGCGCGACCTCGGCCTCGATCCGCAGGCGCTGGGCCTCGAAGGCCAGGACGACTTCGCACTGGAAAGTGTTGCCGGGCTGAGCTACCAATTCGATCCGGCGCTGCAAACCATCGACCTGGTGCTGGCCGACCGCCTGCGCAAACCGCTGCAGCTGAACGCCCGCAGCGTGCGTCCGGGCGGCAGCGGCAGTGCCGATCCCGGCCTGCTCCTGAATTACGACCTCTACGGCCAGCTGGGCGGCAACGCACGCGTCGCCGCGCTCCACGAAGTGCGCGCCTTTGGCGGCTTCGGCGTGCTCAGCAGCAGCGGCAACGCGGTCCTGAAAGGCAAGGGCCAGCCTTACGTGCGCTACGACACCAGTTGGTCGTGGTCGGACCCGGCCACGCTGCAGAGCGTGCAGGTCGGCGATTTCGTCTCGCCCTCGCTCAACTGGACCCGCTCGCTGCGCATGGGCGGCATCGAATGGCGCCGCAATTTCGAGCTGCGCCCCGATTTGCTGACCTACCCGCTGGCCTCCATGGGCGGCTCGGCCGTCGTGCCCAGCAGCGTCAGCCTGTACGTGAACGGCATGGAACAGTATCGCGCCGACGTGCCCGGCGGCCCCTTCGTGATCGGCCAGGTGGCGGGCCTGAACGGCGCCGGCCAGGCCACCGTCGTCACCCGCGACGCGCTCGGACGCCAGGTCGCCACCACCTTGCCCTTGTACGTCGACACCCGCCTGCTTGCCGCCGGCCTCAGCGATTTTGCGCTGTCGGCCGGCGTGCTGCGGCGCGACTATGGCATCCGCTCCTTCCGCTACGGCGACTCGCCGGCCGTCACGGCGTCGCTGCGCCATGGCTGGAGCGACGTGCTGACCCTGGAAGCCCATGCCGAAGCGGGTGCCGGCCTGGTCAACGGCGGCGCCGGCGCCATGCTGCGCCTGGGCGAGGCCGGTGGCGTCCTGTCGGGGGCGCTGGCGGCCAGCGGCGGAGGCAACAGTGACAACAGCAGTGACTGTACCAGCCGCCGCGGCCTGCAGGCCAGCCTCGGCTACCAATACATCGCGCCGCGCTTCGCGGTCGATGTGCAGAGCACCCGCGCCAGTGCCGGCTATGCCGACCTGGGTAGCGCCGAGGGCTCGCCGGTGATTGCCGTCAACGACCGCGCCAGCGTCAATGTGAACCTGCAGCGCGCCGGCAGCGCCAGCCTCAGCTTCGTCCATTACCGCACCCCCGGCCAGACTGCGGTGCGGCTGGCCGCGCTGGCCTGGTCGCGCAGCCTCGGCAACCGCGCCTTCATCAGCCTGAGCGGTTTCCAGGACCTGGGCCGGCACGGCAACCGCGGCTTCAGCGCCACCCTCAGCATGGCGCTGGGCGACCGCACCTCGGTCAGCGCCGGCAGCGGGCGCCAGAACGGCGAGCGCAACACCACGTTCAGCGCCTCGCGCGCGCCGGAGTTTGCCGGCGGCTGGGGCTGGAGCGCGCAAAAGTCCAGCAGCGCCGGCTTCGACGTGGCGCAGGCGCAAGTCCAGTACCTGGGCAGCGCCGGCCAGTTCACGGGCACCACGCTGCAGGCCGGCGGCGTCAACACCACTTCGCTCGGCCTGAGCGGCAGCCTGGTGGCGATGGATGGCACCGCGCTGGCGGCGCGCCACGTCGGCCGCGGCTTTGCGCTGGTCTCGACCGGCGTGGCCGGCATCCCGGTGTCCCAGGAAAACCGGGCACTGGGCCGTACCGGCAGCGACGGGCGCCTGCTGGTGCCGGACCTGATGCCGTACACAAATAACCAGATCGCGATCGACGCGTCCAACCTGCCGGCCGACATGCGCCTGGAGCGGACCTCGCTGTCGGTGGTGCCCCAGGCTGGCGCCGGCGTGGTGGCCGGTTTCCGCGTCGAGCGCTACCGGGCCGCTACCCTGACGGTCGTCGGCGCGGATGGCAAGCCGGTTGCCGTCGGCACGCCGGTGCGGCTGGCCAGTGCGCCCGAGCTCGCGTCCATTGTCGGCTACGACGGCGTGGTCTTCCTCGACAAGCTGAAAGACGCCAACGACATCGTGGTGGGCGAGGGCGCCAAAGCCTGCACCCTGCATTTTGACTATCAACCGGGACCGGCCGGGCAGTTGCCCGAGATCGGCCCCCTGCGCTGTACGCCTGTGAAGGAATGACCATGTTCGACCTGCTGCAATACCGCGCCCGGCGCACCCTGATGCTGGCCCCGCTTCTCTTCTTGCTCCTGTTCGCCTGCGTCGGCAGCGCGCGCGCCGACAGTTGCAGCGCCAGCATGACCGACGTCAACTTCGGCCCGGTGAATTCGGTCGCCGGCACCGATTATTACGCCAACGGCACGCTGACCGTCACCTGCACGGTGGCACTCGGCAGCCTGGGCACTTTGCTGATTCCGACCGCCAACATCTGCCTGAATCTGGAGGCCGGCGGAGGTGGCACCATCGCGGCGCGCAGCATGCTCAACGGCGGCGCCGGCCTGCCGTTCAACCTGTACCGCGACAACACCTATGCGGCGGCGTCGGTGTGGGGCAGCAGCGCCGGCGGCAGCGCCCAGCCGGTGGCCACCTCGATGCAGGGGCTGCTGGGGCTGGGCACGTGGAGCCAGAGCTTCACGATCTACGGCAAGATCCCGGCTGCGACGCTGGCGGCAGTGCGGACGGTCAACGGCAGCGACACCGTGTATACGTCCAGCTTCGCCGGCGCCGGCACGCTGCGCTATTCCTTCGGCGGCCTGCTGGCCGCCCAGACCGGTTGCAACACCGGCACCACCGTCCCCTTCAGCTTCAAGGCCACGGCCACCGTCACCAACAACTGCTATATCAGCACCAGCCCGCTCGCCTTTGCAGGCGATAACCGCGTGCTGTCGGCGGCGGTGCGCACCACCGGCTCGCTCGGCGTGCTGTGCACGGCCGGCAGCCCCTACCAGGTGTCGCTGAACGGCGGCAGCGTGGCCGGCAACCCGGGCGCACGCAAGATGGCCAGCGCTACCTCGAGCGACCGGATCGGCTACGAGATTTCGAACACCCTCGACGGCCCGCTCTGGGGCGACGGCAACAGCGGCACCGGCATGGTGACGGGCACCGGCAGCGGCGGCCAGCAGACGCTGCGCCTGTATGGGCGGGTGCCGGCGCAGAAGACGCCGGCGCCGGGGGATTACAAGGACACGGTGATTGCCACCTTGATGTTCTGAAGGCGGCGCTATGAGAGAACGTGCGCTCCGATGGCCTCCACCAGCGCATCGAAGGTCACCCTGCACCGCGGGCTATCGCGCAAATCCTCATGCATGGTGACCCAGGTATCCAGCCGCATCGAAAACGCCTCCGGCAACACCCGCACCAGCGCCGGCGCCCGCTGCGCCAGTGCCGACTGGCAGACGCCGATCCCGGCGCCGGCGCGCATCAGCGCCAGCTGGGCCACGTCGCTGTCGGTGCGCAGTGCAACATGTTCGCGCGCGAACCATGGCCACTGGCGCAAGACCTCGCGCACGAAGGGGGCGGGGCGGTCGTAGCCGATCAGGGTATGGGCGGCCAGGCCATCCAGGCTGGCAGGGGTGCCGTGCCGGGCCAGGTAGTCCGGGCTCGCATGCAGGCCAAGTTCGATGGCGCCGACGCGGCGCGCCACCAGCTGGTCCTGGCTGGGCGGGGTCATGCGCACGGCCACGTCGGCTTCGCGCTGCAACAGATCCTGCACGCTGTTCGATAAAACGAGTTCTACCTTTAATTCCGGATAGCGCGCGCGCAAGCCCGCCAGCGCCGCCGGCAAGACTTCCAGGCCGATCACTTCGCTCGCGGTCACGCGCACTACGCCGCGCACGCCATCGCCATAGCTGGCCGCCACCCGTTCCAATGCCGCCGCCGTGCTTTCCATCGCCTCGGCATGGGGGCGCAGCGCCAGCGCGGCTTCGGTCGGGAGCAGGCCGGTCTGCGAGCGGGTAAACAGGGCCAGCCCGAGCGCGGCCTCGAGTGCCGCCACGTGGCGCCCGACCGTCGGCTGGGCGATGCCGAGCGCACGCGCTGCACCGGACAGCGATCCTTCGCGCAGCACGCCCAGCAGAGAACGGTACAGCTCCCATTCGATATTTTCACTCATCCGCATCCTATACAAATCTGTATAGCCGATCACTAAGGCTATGCAATTCCATTTAGCGCCAGCATGCCCCACCATGGCTTCATCGTCAACCACGGAGGCAATCATGAACAAAGCGAACACGGCGCTGGTACTCGGCGCAACGGGCGGCATCGGCGGCGAAGTCGCGCGTCAATTCCTTGCAGCGGGCTGGCAGGTGAAGGCACTCAGCCGCAAGCCTGCACAAGTGCAGGGCGCCGAGGGCATCGAATGGGCCGCCGGCGACGCCATGGTGGCCGCCGACGTGCTGGCCGCCGCCCGGGGCTGCGCCGTGATCGTCCATGCCGTCAACCCGCCGGGCTACCGCAACTGGGCTGGCCTGGTGCTGCCGATGCTGGACAACACCATCGCCGCTGCCGAAGCCACGGGTGCGCTGGTAGTCCTGCCCGGCACCGTCTACAACTACGGCCCGGAAGCCTTCCCCTGCGCCGGCGACGATACGCCCCAGCGTCCGCTCACCAGGAAGGGCGGTTTACGGGTGCGCATGGAAGCCGCGCTGGAAGCGTTCAGCGGGCGCGGCGGCCGCGCGCTGGTGGTACGCGCCGGCGATTTCTTCGGGCCGATGGCCGGCAACACCTGGTTCGCGCAACTGGTCAAGCCGGGCCAGCCTGTCAATCGCATCGCCAACCCCGGCCAGCCCGGCGTCGGCCACAGCTGGTGCTACCTGCCCGACCTGGCCGCCACCATGGTCGCGCTGGTAGAGCGGCGCGCCGACTTGCCGCCGTTCGCCCGCTACAACATGACCGGGCATTGGGATGCGGATGGCAGTGCCATGACGTGCGCGATCCAGCGGGTGGCCGCGCGCCACGGCCTGCACGCCGGGATCAAGGCCTTCCCATGGTGGCTGGCGGCCCTGGCCGCGCCCTTCAACGAAACCATGCGCGAAGTGCTGGAGATGCGCTACCTGTGGCAGCAGCCGCTGCGTCTGGACAATGCGGGCGTGACCGCGATGCTCGGCCAGGAAGCGCATACCCCGCTCGACGTAGCGGTGGAACGTACGCTGCGCGGCCTCGGATGCCTGCATGTCAAGGAATAAACAAGTGGGCCAACAGCTCTACTGCGCGGCAGTCCTGTGCCAGCGCGCTCCAGATAGGGGTTGTGTCAGGCGCTCTCCAGGTCCGTAACGACCAGAGGGCGACACCACGGTACCTCAGCAAACCGGCATACATGTGCCAAGGCGTTACAATGAGTACATCAAAACCGTCCTCGCCTGGCCGCTCTTCCTCGACATGTCCGATTCTTTCCCTACAACAGGCAGGCCGGACGCCAATCCAGATCACGCTGACGACGCTGAACCCGGCACATCCATGCGAGCGCGCGTCGAGCGTTTCGATTGGTCGGCAACGCCGATGGGGCCAATGAGCGTTTGGCCTGTAAATTTGAGGGCGCTTGTTTCACTGATGCTGGACTCGGCTGAAGCGATGGTGGTCTGGTGGGGGGATGACATGCGCCAGATCTACAACGACGCGTATGCCCCTCGTGTCGACAATAACGGCAGGAGTCCGGCCCTGGGACAAGCTGCCGCCGACCACTGGAAAGATGGCTGGGCAGCTGTCAAGCCGCAAGTAGAACTCGTCCTGACAGGGCAGCCGGCGAGACGCTACAAGGATTATTTGATTGCCATCGAGCGTAATGGCCGCGTCGAGGATACTTACTGGACCTATTCTTTTACGCCAGTACGCGATGACACCGGCGTGGCACGTGGCGTTCTCGTGATGTCGACTGAGACCACCGCCCACGTTTTAGGTGAGCGGCGCCAAAAAACCCTGGACTGGCTACGTCAAAAAACAGCCAATATCAAAACGGCCGAGGCCTTGACAGAAGTTGTCGCCTCAGCGGTGAATATCAATCCGGACGACCTGTACCAGGTGGCGATGACATCGTCGGCCACAGACACCGGTTTTGCCGACGCGACGACCCGGACGCGCCTGCGCATCGCTCCGAAAGACGTTGGCGTGGACACCGATGCCGCCGTCCTGTTTGCGCTGTCGCAAAGACTGCCGCTCGATGTCGCCTTCCGTTTGTTTCTCGACCAATTTACTCTGCTGGTAGTCACCGCGCGCCATCGTATCGACACGGAGATTCGCCGCCGGCTTATCGAAGCCGAGCGTGACCGGCTACTGCTGGACGCGCCGGTCGGCGCTGCCGTCATGACAGGCGACGCGCTTGTTTATCACTTGGTGAATCCGATTTATGCCATGGTCAGCGGACGGCCAGCCGACACCATGGTCGGCAAACCTTTCGTGGAGGTGTATCCGGAGTTGGAAGGTTCGCCAGTCCACGAAAAATTCAAGCAGGTTTACCAGGACGGCGAACCCTATATTTCGGCAGAACCCACCCTGGTACAGATCCACCGTAACGGAGGGGCGCTCGACGATCGTTACTTCACCTATAACTTGTTGCCGTTACGGACGCTCGACGGCCGGGTGTATGGCCTGATGGTGATTGCTGTTGACGTCACGACCCAGGTCGATGCACGTGCAGAGGTGGAGCAGCTCAATTTCGAGCTGCAGACTGCCGCGCGTGCAAAAGATGAGTTCTTGGCGCTACTTGGACATGAGCTGCGTAATCCCCTTGCGCCGATTGTCACGGCGCTGGAATTGATGCGTATGCGAACCGGCGCCGATAATCGCGAACAGGTCATCATCCGCCGCCAGGTCAACCACTTGACGCGCCTGGTCGATGACTTGCTCGACGTCTCGCGCATTACACGTGGCAAGGTTGAGTTACGGAAGGAAGAGCTGCAGATGCAGGAGGTATTGCTTCGTGCGGTGGAAATGGTCACGCCGCTGATCGAACAAAAGCAACAGCGACTCGAAGTCGCTATCGAACCGGTTTCCTGGTACGGCGATCCTGCGCGACTAGCCCAGATTGTTTCGAATCTGCTGACGAATGCAAGCCGTTATAGTCCTTCCGAGGCAATGATCAAGATAGCGGCAAGTGCCGTCGATGGCTGGCTACAGATCGACGTATCGGACAAGGGCATGGGGATACCGGCCGATCTGCTGCCGCGGATCTTCGAGCCGTTTGTCCAAGGCGAGCGGAAACTCCATAGCGCGGTCGGAGGCCTTGGAATTGGTCTGGCCCTGGTAAAAAACCTGGCAGAGTTGCACGGAGGAAGCGCAGTAGCGTATAGCGCAGGCAGAGGCCAGGGCAGCACGTTCACTGTACGTTTGCCTGTTATCCCGGCGCCGGTCCGGCGCGAGCCCGAGAAGCGCACACCAGACGGACCGGGACTCAGCGCTTGCAGTCGGAACATTCTCGTCGTTGACGATAATGTCGATGCTGCCGACACGCTGTCGAACATGCTTCGTACTTACGGCCACAGCGTCACCGTCGCTTATACACCGGAAACGGCGCTGGAAGCCTTCTCGAAAATGCCTGTTGATTTCGCCCTCCTGGACATTGGACTGCCAGGCGTCAGCGGATATGAACTTGCCGACCTTATGCGCAAGACTCGCTGCAACACAGCCGTGCGTTATGTGGCCGTGACTGGGTATGGACAGCAAATCGACAGGGAAAGAAGTGCATCGGAAAAGTTCGTAGCTCACTTGGTCAAACCGGTAAATCCAGCCGATATGGCAGAGATTCTGGGTTGAGCCCGAAAGACCTGAAAGCAGAAAAGCCGAGGGCATGCGGGCCTTGACTTAAGCGGGGGACGCCGTGCTTCCGCATTCTTACACATCTTATACCTCCGCAAGCTTTCCCTTCCCGTCGCTGCCTGGCTCGCCGTGCAAGGCGTCATAGCTGGCGCGGGCCTCCCTGATGTTCGGCCACTGATCGCGTATCCAGGATGTGAAGCCTTCCAGTGCAGGCAACCTGCTGGCGCCCATTGCTGTCAACTCGTACTCGACGCGCGCCGGCACTTCGGGAAAAACATGTCGTAGCAGCAGGCCATCCCGTTCGAGGTTGCGGACGGTGAGCGTGAGCATTCTCTGCGTGATGCCCTCGATGCCTTTTTTGAGTGTCGAAAAACGCAGGCGGTGGCCAGGCGCCACCGCGAGACGGGATATCACGAGGATCGTCCAGTTATCGCCCAGCCGGGCAAGTACCCTCATGATGATTCCGCTGCCGTGTTGGCCAGGCAGGTGCAGCCGGGGACAGCCGTCGTGCTGACGGCGGAGGGGCAGCCGCTCGGCCGCGAGATGCCGAACGCGATCGATGCCTTCCTGCCGAAGCCATTTACGGTGCAGGGGCTCGCACACACGATGGCCGGGTTGCCGCGGCGCCAGGACGTGGTGGAAGTGTTCGAAGCGGTGTCAGTTGCGGAAAGTGTCCGGCAGGCGGTCACGCCTTGGGCGCTCAGCGACAGCGCACAAGATTCAGAAGTAGATCTGCCAGCCGCCGTCGACGCTGGCCAGGCTCTGCGAAGGCGCGGCCTGGATGGCGGCGCTGCGATCGGCCGCCGCGGCCGACACCTGCACCGGCGCTTGGTGCGCGCAGCTGACTGCGGGGGCGGCTTTCGATCCGTCCGGCGTCTGCACGGTGCAGCTTTCCTGGACCACGAAGCTCATCTGCATGGCGGTGCTGACGGCATTGCCGGCGGCGAGGGCGGTGTTGCCCAAGCCGAATACGGAAAGCAGAAGCAGGGCTTTCATTGCGAATCGGTTCATTGCGTTGCCTCCTTTCTGTTCCGTGATATGGGCCAAATCAATCGATGACTCATCATACTCGATTGTTGCCTTGAGGCATTTTTGCGCGGATTCGGGCCAGGATGGGCCGCGAAGGAGACAGTTTGCCGGTTTCGCCGGATTCGGGCGCGAAAATGGCATCGACGACAAACCGGCGCGCCCGCACATGTGCAAATACAGCGCGCCGGTTTCGTTTTTTTCGGCTTGGGGCAGGCAGGCCATGGTCTAGAGTTTTTCCTCTAATCGCATGGCCACCACGCTCAGGCGCCCAGCAGCGTTGCAGCCGCCTCGCCCAGGCTCTGCGGGCTGAAGGGCTTGACGATGTAATGGTCGGCACCGGCCGCCATGCCGGCTTCGACGTCGCTCTGCTGGCCGCAGGCCGACAGCAACACCACTTTCACATGTCGCGTCTCCGGATCGGACTTGATGGCGCGGCAGACGTCCAGGCCGCTGTCGCCCTTGCCCAGCCAGACATCCAGCGTCACCAGGTCGGGTTTTTCGGCGCGCACCATTTCCAGGCCCTGCGCTGCGCTGGAAGCGAGCACGATACGCCCCAGCGATTTCAGGCTCAGGCGGATCAGCAGGCGCAGATCGTCCTGGTCCTCGACGATCAGGATGGTTTTATTATCCATGGTCGGGCAAGGCCGGCAGCCAGACAGTCACTGCGGTACCAGCGCCCGGCCTCGATTCGATGTCGACGTGGCCGCCGTGCAGTTCGATGATTTCCTTGAAGATGGTCATGCCCAAGCCACTCCCTTGCACGTTCTGCGATTCGCCGGCGCGATAAAACGCGTCGAAGATGCGCGCTTGTTGCTCCGGCGTCATGCCGATGCCGCGGTCCGCGACGCGGATGGCGACCATGAGTTTAGCATTGCGGTGCAGGGCGGCGGCGCTGATGTCGATCAGGCTGCCCTCGCTGGAATACTTGATGGCATTGCTGACGATATTGGTCAGCGCCTGCTGCATCTTGGGCTGGTCGGCCGCGATCCGCGGCATGCCGTCCTCGAGTTCGGTGCGGATGCGGTGGTTCTGGCCCAGGCCGTTCAGCCCGGACAGGGTCTGGTCGACCAGCTCGGCCACGTTCACGTTGCCGATGTTCAGGGCGTCGGTGCCGCCGGCCTCGATGCGCGCCAGGTCGAGCAGCTGGTTGATCAACTCCACCAGGCGGCTGGCCTGGCGGTGGATGATGTCGACCAGTTCGCGGCTGGTGGAAGGATCGAAGTCGCGCTTCAGGAGCAGCTCGGAAAAGCCGAGGATGCTGGCCATCGGCGTGCGCAGTTCGTGGGTCGCGGTGGTGAAATGCTTGTGGCGGCGCTCTTCGGTGGCGCGGTTGCGCTCGGCGATCTCGTGCTGCTGGGTGACGTCGCGCACGATCACGGCATAGCGCTGCTGGCCCACCAGGCACATCGGCGCAACCTTGACCTCGATCGGGAAGGTCGAACCGTCCAGGCGCAGGCCCCCGCCTTCCTGGGGCGGTGCATCCGGGCTGTGCTCGGGTTCCAACAGCAGCACCGCGTCCTCTCCCAACAGGGACGCGCCCGTGCGTCCGGCCAGGCCGCCGGTGTCGGAGCCGAACATGTGCTCGGCCGCCGGGTTGCCGCAGATGACGCTCCCGGCGCGGTCCAGCATCAGCACGCCATCCGGGATGTGTTCGAGCAGGCCGTGCAGCCAGGCATCGTTTTCGCTGCGCCTGTCGTGGGCGCGGCGCAGTTCGGCCGCGGCGATTTCGTTGGCCACCATGCCGGCCAGGTCGCGCAGCAAGTCACGCTGCTCGTCGTCGAGGATGCGCGGCGACATGTCCAGGATGCACACGGTGCCGATGCGGCTGCCATCCGGCGCCGACAGCGGATAGCCGGCGTAGAAACGCACCCCGAGGTCGGTCACGATCGGACTGTCGGCGAAGCGCTTGTCGCAGGTGGCGTCTTCGACCACCATCACACCGTCCTGGAGGATGGTGTGGGCGCAGAACGAATGGGCGCGGTGGGTTTCGGCGAGGGTAGTCCCCACGCGCGACTTGAACCATTGGCGGTCGGCGTCGATCAGGCTGACGAAGGCAACCGGCACGCCGAACAGGCGCGCGGCCATGCGGGTGATGCGGTCGAAGCGTTCTTCGGAGGCAGTGTCGAGGATGTTCAGGTCAAGCAGGACCTGCAGCCGCTGCGCTTCGTCTGGTGGCAAGGGCGGGGGCAAGGGCGATGCCGGCATAGGAAAACAATCGATATTGTTGTGGTGGGTGTCAGTGCTCCGCTACAGCGGCCTGGGCAGGCAGCAGCACACGTTCGACGGCGTCACGCAGGCCCCGGAAGGGGACCGGCTTCGAGAAGAAAGGTATATCGGCCGGCAAGCCCATCGAGCTTACCGTGCCCTTGTCCAGGCCACTCACGACGATGATTGCCATGTCGGCATGCGCCGGGTCCAGGCGCAGGGTGCGGATCATGCGGAATCCATCCATGCCGGGCATGCTGAGGTCGCTGATCAGGAGGTCGGGTTTCGCGGCGCCGATCTTGATCAGCGCCTCGAAGCCATTCGCAGCCTTGATCATGTCGAACGGCACGTCCCAGCCTGCCATTTCCAGTTCGTACAAGCGCAGCAGCAGGGCGTCATCGTCGACCACCAGTACTTTCTTGCGCGTGCTCGCCGCGGCTTGTTGCACAAACGGTAGGACTGCCGCCGGCGCCAGCGCTTCGCGGCGCTGGTCGACCAGTTTGTTGACCGATTGCATGGTGATGCGGCGGTGGCCGCCGGCGGTCTTCCAGGCCTGCAGGATTCCGCTTTCGACCCACAGCTGGATGGTGCGATGGGATACGCCGATGATGCTCGCAGCCTGCTTGGTCGACACGAATTCGTCGGAACCGGGTACGGGGGGGCTTGCACCCGTAACCGTGTTTTCGCCAGCGTCTGTCTCTTTAGAATAATTATCAGCGGCAATTTTCATATTTTGCGATTTTAACGTTTTGGTGCCTAACGTCAAGTTTTTGACACAATCTCGATACCGGCGGCGTGGCAGGAGGCCGGTAGTGTCCGTTCTCCCCCACACGACCCGCACGCGGTTAGCATACCTGACATCATTGCACGGTCACCGTGAAAGTGACGCTGCCGCTGGCGCCGGGCGCCAGGCTGCCGTTGAAGGACCAGACGACGGGTCCGGCTGCGCCCGCGGCGGGGGCGGCGCTCAGGGCGCAGGTGCTCAGGCCGGCGCCGAGGGCGCCGCAGGCGCCCCCCGCGTACACCGTGAACGGTGGCGTGGCGTCCAGCACTTTCAGGTTGTTCAGCGTGGTCTGGCCGACGTTCTCATAGGTGATCGTGTAGGTGATCGTGCTGCCGGGCAGGGCGTCCGTCTTGTCGACCGCCTTGGTCAGCTTGAAGTCGTCGCACATCTGGCAGATCCCGTTGACGGTGACGGTCATCTCGCCCAGGCCGATGCCCAGCAGTTTCAGCAACGGGTCGGCGATGCCGGTCAGCACCGGATTCAGGACCGGCGACAGGGTATTCACCACCAACAGCTTCAGCACTGGCTGCAGCAGGCCGTTCAGCAGGTTGGTCACCGGCACCAGCACGATGTCGAGCAGGCCGCCGGTCAGTATGGTGGTGCGCAGCGACAGGTTGTTGACCAGGCTGTCGGTCAGGCCGGTGACGAAGGCGGTACTGGAACTGACGGTGCGGGTTTGCGGAAAGGCGCCGGACAGGGTCAGGCTGCTGGCGAAGGGCGCCTGGCCGCGCGCCGTGGTTTTCACTTCCAGCGCCACGTTGATACCGTTCAGCACCAGGGTACCGATCTGGCCATAGCCGACGTCGGCCGCCGACAGGGTGCGATTGCGGTTGAAGAACACGCTGTCGGCGATGCTGCCGAGGTAGACGTCGGCCACGCCCGGCGCCACTTGCAGGGTGACGGCCTTGGCGGCGGCGTCGATGGCGCCCAGGCTGCCTTCGCCGCGCGCGGTTTCGATGTACACGTCCAGCTTGCCGATGGCGACCGTAGCGCTGTTCACGCCGGGCACGGCGGTGAGTGTGCTGGTGACCGGCGACAGGGTCACCAGGTCGAGTTTCAGCTTGATGCGGATGGCGGCGGAGTGGAACTGCGTGCCCGTCGGGCCGCAGAAATACACCGGCGGTTCGATCACTTGCGTGTACAGTTGCACGGCATTCACCAGTCCCGCCTGGCCGAGGGCACCACCGGAAATGCCGATCGGCTGCGGCGTGGTGAGCACGTTGCGGTAGTTATATAGCTGGATCAGGCCGGTCAGCATGTCGAGCGAATTCAGGGTTGAGCCGGCAAGGGCGCCGCTGTCGACGTTCATTTTCAGCAAGTCGCCGACGCGCACGCTGGCGCCGCTGCCGGCCAGGGTCGCCGCCAGACCGTTCAGCACGCCGGACAGGCTGGTCTTGGCTTCGGCGTTGGCGGCCAGGCCCAGCGCGGCGGCGACCTGGCCGATGGTGGCGGTGGCGCCCAGCGCCTGTGCCGGGCTGGAGGTATTGGTGGTGACTTGCAGCGCGTTCAGGAAGTCGAGCGCCTTGATGTCGCCCTGGGACAGCGCGTTCCAGTCGGCCACGCTCAGGTTCAGGTTGGTGCCCAGCATGCCGCCCAGCAGCGGGTTGAGCAGGGCGCTTTGCTGGGTGCTGACACTGGCCAGGCGCGGGCCGGCGCTGATGCAGGCGCCGATATTGCAGGCGGCGCGGGCGGGCGCGGCGGCCAGCAGCGTGGACAGGGTCGCGGCCAGCAGCAGGAAGGCCATGAGCAGGCGCGTAAAAGCGGAGCGGATGCCGATCGGGTTCATGGTTGCGTTCTCTGGTTGATCAGTTGGAGCCTTGCGGCGACAGCAGGCCTTCCAGCGTGCGTTCGTCGAACTTCATGCGCAGGCGCAGGTACACGCCGCGGGCGGTGGCATCGGCGCTGGCCAGGTCCGGCTCGCGGAAGCCGAGCAGGTTGTAGCCCGCCGACACCCACATGTTCTTGCGCAGCTGGTAACCGGCTTCCAGGCCGGCGCCGAACTGGCGGCCGCGGGTGCCGCCGTCGACCAGCATCTGCACGGTGGCGCCGATGTCCCAGTCGCGCTTCAGTTCCTGGGTCACGCGGGCGGCGACCAGCTGGGCCAGCGAGCGGGTGTCCAGGCCGCCCGAGCGGTCCTGGGCCACCTTGGCGGCGTAGCGCGCGGTGAACACGGTCTCGGCGCGCGGCTGCCAGTTGGCGGTGACGCCGATCGCATGCACGGCGCGCTCCAGCTCGGCAAGGCCGGTGTCGCGTTCCAGCTTGTATTCGTACTTGGCCAGGCCGTTCCAGCCCAGGGTGGCCAGCGCGCGGTAGGCGACGCCGGTCTGGAACAGATCGGTGATCTTGCTGCTGCCCTCGCTGGAGGCGCCGCCCTTGCTGTGGGTTGCGGCCAGGGTGTTCTTGCCAAGCAGGGCCCAGGTCTCGCTCAGTTTGTAGGCGATGCCCACGGTGCTCAGCACGCTGTTGCTGTCTTCGGCATGGCGCACTTCCAGGCGGGTGTTCACGCGCAGCGCCGGATCGCGGCTGTATTCCACGGCGGCGGCCACGGCCACCGCTTCGTTTGCGGCATTCCCGGCCAATACTTTAACGCGCTCCAGGCTGGTGTTCATGCGCACGCCTTCGGCCACGGTCCAGAGGTTGCGCAGGCCGATGGCGGCTTCCGCCTGGCGGCCGTCGAGGCTGCCGACGCTGCTGGCGTTGCCGCGGGCACGGTATTCCGAGAACATGCGGCCATCCTTCATGTAGTCCGAATCGATACCGAACACGGTAGCGTTGCGCTGCTGGCCGGCGTTCAGGTCGTAGTTCGAACCCAGGCTGCTGATCAGCTCGTGGCGGCCGTAGAGGCGGCTGCCACCGGCCAGGCGATAATCGCCGCCCAGCGCCACCATGCGGCGGCCGCTGTCGCGCACGTCCTGCTCGGCCTCGACGAAGACGCCGGCCTGCGGCAGGCCCGGCACCTGGGCCGAGAGCCTGGCGCGCACGCTGGTCATGTCCGGCTGGACCAGCACGGTGCCGTCGACCGCGTTTTCGTTGGCACGCTCATGGGCACGACGGACGCCGCCTTCGACGCGCACGCCGTTGCGGAAGGCATAGCCGGCCTGCAGTTCGACGCCGTCGCGCGAGGCGCCGGTGACGAGGTCGGCGGTATGGATGACTTCGCCGCCAAAGCTGGTGCGCTCATCGGCGCGCCAGGTCACGCGGGCACCGCCTTCGGCGCGGCCCTTTGGCAGGCTGGCGGCCGGGTTGTCGAAATTGACGTCGGCGCGGCCGGCGTAGATGTGGCTTTCCAGTTTGCCATCCTTGCGGGTGGCATCGACGCGGGCGGCGCGGCCCTCGACGTCCATCTTGTCCATGCGGGCGCCTTCGACCGTGATCACGGTCTTGTCGTCCGGACGCAGGGTGGCGTTGACGCTGGCCAGCTGGCTCTCGGCCGACGGGTTCTTGTCGGTGACGTAGCTGCCGCCGAATTCCAGTTGCTTGCTTACCTGGAACTGCGCCGCGACGCCGCCGATCCAGAAGTTCGGGCTGCCCTGGTCGACTTCATAGCTGATGCGGATGGTGACCGGGTTCAGGTCGGCGTCCAGGCTGGCGATTGGCGCGCGGAACAGGATGCGGCCGGTCAGCGGTTCGATGTCGTAGTCTGCGTAGCGGGCCAGCTGGCGGCTGGAGACCAGCACGCCCGGCTGGTTGCGGTCGCGCACGATGATTTCGATGCGCTCGCTGTTGATCACCATGGTCCCGCTGGCGGTGTGGTACGGGCCCGAGGTGCCGTTGGCGGCGATTTCTTCCACCAGCTGACGGGTGCTGGCGCGGCTGATGAAGGAGTCAACCGTCAGGCCATTCGCTTCGTAGTGGTGGCGCAGGCCATTCAGGCTGCGGTTGTAGGCGCCCAGGTTACGCGCCGGGGTCGCGCCCGGCGGGGTGAAGTCGCCGTACAGCAGGTAGGATTTATTGCGGTCGGCGCGCAGGTAGAGGCGGCCGGTGGACTGGGCGTCGAAGCCGCGCTGGGCATTGTCGCCGTAAGCCGGGTAATACTGGGCCGGGTCCAGGTCGCGGAACAGCGGCTGGTCGTTGACCTTGTCGGAATCGTAGGACAGGGTCAGCAGGGTGTCGTTGGCAACCTTGCCTTTTGCGAACACCGCGGCGCGGGCACCGGCATCGACGGTCGTGCCATTTTTGGTTTCCGACAGGCTGCGCAGCGCATCTTCGAAACCGTTGAACTCGCGCGACGGGTTGCTGACGTTGCCGCCAATGCGCTTCAGGCTGATGGCACCATCGATCACGCCGGCGGCGACCAGCGGACGCAGGTCCGGCACGAAGTCGACGCGGGTGTTGGCTTCCAGGGTGCCGCTGCTGGCCTTGATGCTGGCTTCGCCGGCGTCTTTAGGGGCGCGCAGGGCGAGCTCAAGCTGGCCGCCTTCGACGAACAGTTGCAGGCCCGGTTCGCGCGGATCCAGGTCGGCTTGTTCCCAGCTGCCGCGGCTGGCGTCGAGGGTGACGGCGGTACGCTCGCTCACCGGCACGCCGTGTTCGTCTTCCAGGCGCAGGCGCACGCCGGCCAGGCTGCGGCCGTCGGCGGCGACGCTGGCCTTGTCGAGGTCCAGGCGCAGGCGCGCCAGCTTGCCCGGGGCGGTCACATCGATGCGCTGGGTGCCGCGGGCGTTGCCGAACTGGTCGCGCTGGCTGAGTTCGAGCACGTTCTTGCCCGGCTGCAGTTCGACGCCGACGAATTCCCAGCTTTCCAGCTGGCGCGAGGCGACGGTGGAGCGCTTGCCGACGTGTTTGTCGTCGACGGCCTTGCCGTTGGCGTGCAGGGTGAAGCTGGAGCCGGCGCTGCCCTTGATGCGGACGTTGGCCAGGGCGCGCGGCAGCACGGCGCCGTTGTCGATGCCGACGAAGCCGAGGCTGTTGTCCAGGGTGTTCAGGTCGATCTGCTGGGCGGCGGCGTTCGGCGCGGCTTTCACGGTCTTGGCCGTGGCCGGGGTTTCCTGGGCCCGGGCGGCGCTGCGGCGGGAGGCGATGGCTTCGCGCAGGGCCGGGGTGCAGGCCTTGATCGCGAAATCGGCCTTGGCCAGCTCGCCGTCATGCAGGTCGACGAAGCGGCTGCCGGCGTCGCCGGCGTTGCGCTGGCTCAGGATGGCGAGCACGGCGCCCTGCGGCAGGGTCGACGGATCGACCTTCGCCACGTGGGTGCGCGGACGCACGTCGGCAAAGCTGTAGCGGCCGTCGGCATCGGTGACGGCATAGCTGCCGTCTTCCAGGTAGACGCGCACGCCCGGTACGCCCGGCTCGGTTGCGTTCTTGAGCTTGTCGCCATCGCAATCGGCGAAGATGGAACCGACGATATACGCTTTTTCGCTGAACACGCCGGCGCTGACCTTGACCTTGGCGGCGGCCACGGTGCTGGTGAAAGCGGCCGGGGCGGCGCTGGTGGCGTGAGCGCGGTTGATGCCGTCGCCTTGCAGGGCGCCGGCGCCGATGCGCACGCGGTAGCGCAGCACAGACTCGCCCTTTGCCGGCACGCTGCCGGTGGCGAAGGTCAGCGACGGACCGCGCAGGCCGGCCGGGTCGGCCAGGGTGGCCCCATCCAGGCGCACGGTGCCCGGCACCAGGCTGAAGCCGGCCGGCAGCGCGTCGATCACCTGGACGCCGCTCAGGTCGACCTCGGCGGTATTGTGGATGCGGATGGTGTAGTCGACGAAGTCGCCGACTTCGGCGTCGCCGCGCGACGCGGCTTTTTCCAGGTACAGGGTGCCCGGAATCGGGTCCAGTGGGACGTCAAGCATCACGGCGCCGGTGGCGGCGCTGACGGTGAAGTTGGCGCCGTAGGAACCGTAGAGATGGATCGTGCGGTTGCCGGCCAGCTTGCCCGGCTCGACCTTGGACGGGAAGGTGTAATTCGTGGGTGGCACCACCTGCAGACGGTACAGGCTGGCGCCGACCAGCGGGAACTGGTACATGCCGTCGGCATCGGTGACGATGCTGCTGGGGGCGGCGCTGACGCCGTCCAGCGCGATGACGGTCGCCGGGCCGCCCGGGACACCGCCGTTGCCGGCACCTGTGACGTCGATCAGGGTGACGCGCGCGCCGGCCAGCGGTAAACCCGTGCCGCTGTCGAACACGACGCCGGCGGGGTCGATCAGGATGGCAGTGGTTGCGGGGACGGTGCCGCAATCCTTGATGGTGGCGACCAGAGTGTCGTTCTTGCTGGTTTCGATGGCGGTGTCGCCGGTCTGTGCGCCGTCGCCATCGACCGCAGCGGTGGTCAAAGGGGTCGTGATCCGGAACATACCGGTGTCGGCGCCGGTTTCGGTCGCCATGAAGTTTTCGTTGTCGCCGGTCTTCTGCGAGGCGATGTTGATGCTGACCGTTTCGGCGCTGGCCGGATCGGCGTTGCAGCCCTGGGCATCGGCCTGCACGTACAGGCGCTGGCCAGGGACGCCGACCTTGGCCGCGATGCTGTAGTCGCTGCCGGTGTAGTAGCTGATCGTTTGCGGCTGCATCGCGCGCACCTTGTTCGACTGCTGGGTCACGGTACCGCGCACCGGGTCGGCGAAGCTGACGCTGGCCTGGTTGGTGACGGCGCTGGCGATGCCGCAGACAGCGGACAGGGCGACCAGCAGGCAGTAGAGGGCGATTTGGCGGAACGAAGGCTTCATGGCGGCGGCGGATAGCTGGGATGAAGGAGAACCCTTTCCCGGCCACGCTGGGCGGCCGGGTCGGGGCAAAACACTTACGGGTTGATGCGCACGCCGAAGGACATCTTGGCGGAGCCGTTCGGCAGCAGGGTACCGACCGTGGCTTGCACCAGGCCGTTCAGGCCGGGCAGCGGTGCGATGACCAGGCCCTGGGTGGTCTGGGCACCGGTGCTCAGCGAGTACAGGTGGTAGGTCGTGTTGGCCGGGGTAAGGTCGTTGATGATCACCGCGCCGACCGCGTTGCTGCCCTGGTTGATGGCGGTGATCTCGTAGCGGATGCAGGCACCCGGCACGGCGCCGGTGGTGATGTTGTCGGCGCTGAAGGCGGTGTCGGCAACGCCGTCGCAGTTGGCATCCAGGGCCTGGGTCTTGACGACCTTCAGCTCGGCGCCTACCGGTGCGGTAATGGTGACGGCGGTGTGCACACGGTCGACCACGTTGGTGGTCGGCGACTGCGCGCGGAAGTACAGGTCCATTGTGCTCGGGGTGGCACCGGCCGGCGGGGTGACGTCGGCATACACCACGGTGTTGGCACCGCCGGCGACGCTGGCGCTGGTGATGGTGGCGCCGCTGGCGTCCTTGAAGGTCACGGTCCAGCCTTCCGGCAGGGTGGTGGTGCCGAAGTTCGGGTCGTTGCTGGCCGACAGGTTGAAGGTGTCGGTGCCGGTGCCGGCATTGTTCAGGTACAGGGCGAAGCGGGTGGCGGTGCCCGGGGTGGTGGTCTTGGTCTGCACCGCGTTGGCTTCGGCACCGGCGCCGGCGCCGGGCGCACCGCTGCCGGCCGAGTTGACCGTGATGTCCATCACCGAAGCCGGGGCGGCGGTGGTGACGTCGGTGGCGTTGGCGGTGGTGGCGGCGTTGAACACGCTGGTGGCGCTCACGACAAGGTTGTTGGTCGCACCGTTGGCGGCGCTGGCCGGCAGGGTGGCGACGGCGACGACGTGCACCGACTGGCCCGGCTGCAGGGGACCGGTGGTGGTGATCGCGGTGGCGTTGTCGGCGATGCCGTCGCCGTTGGCGTCGGCGTAGAAAACAACCCCAGCCATCGTGAAGGCGCCGGTGTTGGTCGCGCCCAGACTGAAGGTATCGGCGCCGTTGCCGTTGTTGGTGATGGTGTGCGCATACGTCACCTGGCCGTTGATGCTGCCATTCTTGCTGGTGCCGGCCGAGACGCTCACGCTCGCGACTTGCTGCACGATGGTGGTCACGGTGTTCGAGGTGGCGCTGCGGGCGGCCAGGGTCGAATCGATGTAGGTCGCGGTGGCCTGGTTGATGATCGAGGTGCCGGCCGGGGTGGCGGCGCCGGCTTGCAGGGCGACCGTGGACAGGCCGATGGCGAGCGCCAGTGCGCTCTGGACAGGGGTCATTTTCATGGTGGCTTACCTTTACTTACGGTGATTACTGCTTGGAAGCGCCGTCCAGGCGCATGCGGGATGAAACGGTGATGCTGCGGCCGGGCGCGAGCTCGCCCAGCTGCCAGCGCAGGAAACGGTATTCGGCGACCGGCACGGTCTCGGTGACTTGCTTGCCATCGCGGACCACGTTGCGGGTCAGCGGGACCGGGGCGTACTGCTTGCCGTCGAGGCTGGCCTGGACTTTCGCCGGGGTGGCGCTGTCGGCCACGTAAGCCATGCCGCCGGTCGGCACCGGCAAGGTCGCCAGGACGTCGCGGGCCGGGGCGGCGCCGGCGTTGCGGTAGGTGACCTGGTATTCGATGGTGTCGCCCGGCAGCGCGTCGGCGGTGGCCACCAGCTTCTGGCCGTTGGCACCGCTCACGACCTTGAAGGCGTGCAGCTCGGCGCTGACGCCATTGTCGGCTGCGAACACAAAGGCGCAGGTCAGTTGCAACACGCAAGCCGTCAAGATGACGAGGATGCGTTTGAAAGTTTGTACGGGAGTCGAGGTAATCATGAAATCTTCGCTTGGATTATGACTTTACTGGTTTTATCGATTATTTCGATTTGCGAAGATTACTGGATTTACTGTATTTCTCCAAGAAAAATTTCTTATACGTAATGTTGTGTTGCGGCAAGCGCACTTATTGCGACCGCAATACACAGAAAAGCGACGGGAGGAGGGAGATTTTGGGCGCGGATGAGCCCGCCGCGTGAACGTGCCGGATGCAGCCCGGACTGTCAGCCGACGCGGTTGTCCATGCAGGCTGCATGGACAACCGTAGTAAAGTGCTGGATTAACGGATTTGACGGTGCCGGACCCGGCAAGGCAGCCGCGCGAGGCGGCCGTGAGACTTACAGGGCGAGGGTTTTTTCGACTGCGGCGCGCAGCTGGGCGAAGGCGACCGGCTTGGCATAGACCGGGATGTCAGCCGGCAGGCCGAGCGAGTTGATGGTTGTGCGGTCGAGACCGCTGATGATGATGATGTTCAGGTCGCGCTGCTTGGGGTTCTTGCGCAGGCTGCTCACCATGCGGAAGCCGTCCATGCCTGGCATGCTGAGGTCGCTGATCAGGAGGTCGGGATGGTGTTCGCCGATCTTGAGCAGGGCGTCGAAACCGTCGCTGGCCTTGATCAGCTGCAGCGGCAAGTCCCAGCCGCCGATCTCGAGTTCGTACAGGCGCAGCAGGGTGGCGTCGTCGTCGGCGATCACCACCTTGTACTGGCGCGCCGCATCGGCGGGCGCGGCACGGTCCGGCTGCAGCGCCTGGCGCCGGCCCTCGAGCACCTTGTCGACCGACGTCGACGCGATGCGGCGGTGGCCGCCCGCGGTTTTCCAGGCTTGCAAGGTGCCGCTTTCGACCCACAGCTGGATGGTGCGATGGGATACACCAAGTATTTTGGCAGCTTCGGCCGTGGAGTAGAACTCCTCAGGCTCGATGTCGTCGCCAGTATTCAAATTCGTCATATTTAGGTCAGCTACAAAGTCGTTAATTCTCGTGGTATAGAACAAAACACAAGCATCGATCACGGCTTTGCGTGGGCAATGAGACTGGCGGTTCGGTCTTGCTAAAGAGCAACTGCATTTGCTGCTGTGAGAATGTGTGATTATTTACCGAAACTATAGCGCTTTTTACTAACTTTCGTTTGGGAATTGTGTAACTTTTGTCTACAACGATAACATTTGTTCATTTACCGCAACATTTATCGATTTTACCGCTCTATAAGCAAATGTAAAGGCAGATATTGAACACGGCGTCGTTTCAGATTTGCCGTGTCTTGTCAGGATATGAGCGGCCTCGTTCGAACCCTGTTACCGGTTCAACCCATCCGAATACATGTGCAATGTTGTATGATGTCTGACAACAGTGCCGGGCAAGGTTCGGCCCCGATTTCGCGTTACTGGAGTTTTCATGACTACCCCCGTTTCCAGCGCCCCTGTCGTTACCGACATGCGCGTCGTCCCCGTTGCCGGTCAGGACAGCATGCTGCTGAACCTGAGTGGCGCGCATGGCCCCTGGTTCACCCGCAACATCGTTATTTTGAAAGACAGCGCCGGCCATACCGGGCTGGGTGAAGTCCCGGGCGGCGAACAGATCCGCAAGACCCTGGAAGATGCCCGTCCCCTGGTCATCGGCAAGCCGCTGGGCGATTACAACGCCGTACTGAACGCAATGCGCGCCAGTTTCGCCGACCGCGACGCCGGCGGGCGCGGCCTGCAGACCTTCGACCTGCGCATCGCCATCCACGCGGTGACCGCGGTGGAATCGGCGCTGCTCGACCTGCTCGGCCAGTTCATGAACGTGCCGGTGGCAGCGCTGCTGGGCGAGGGCCAGCAGCGCCCTGCGGTGGAGATGCTGGGCTATCTGTTCTTCATCGGCGACCGTGGGCGCACCGATCTCGGCTACCGCGCCGAGCCTGAGGCCGACAACGCCTGGTGCCGCATGCGCAACGAAGCGGCGATGACGCCGGAAGCCATCGTGCGCCTTGCCGAAGCGGCGCGCGAACGTTATGGCTTCAACGACTTCAAGCTGAAGGGCGGCGTGCTGCGCGGCGACGAAGAAATGGAAGCCGTCGTCGCGCTGCACGAGCGCTTCCCGGATGCGCGCGTGACCCTGGACCCGAACGGCGGCTGGTCGCTGCTCGATGCGATCCGCTTGTGCCGCGACAAGCACGGCGTGCTCGCCTATGCGGAGGACCCCTGCGGCGCCGAAAACGGCTTCTCGGGCCGCGAAGTGATGGCCGAATTCCGCCGTGCCACCGGCCTGCCGACCGCCACCAACATGGTCGCCACCGATTGGCGGCAGATGGCCCATTCGATCCAGCTGCAATCGGTCGACATTCCGCTGGCCGACCCGCACTTCTGGACCATGCAGGGCTCGGTGCGCGTGGCCCAGTTGTGCCAGATGTTCGGCCTGACCTGGGGCTCGCATTCGAACAACCACTTCGACATCTCGCTGGCCATGTTCACCCACGTCGGCGCTGCCGCGCCGGGAAAGGTGACGGCGATCGACACCCACTGGATCTGGCAGGACGGCCAGCGCCTGACGAAGGCGCCGCTGCGGATCGAGGGCGGCATGGTGCATGTGCCGGACCAGCCGGGGCTGGGGATCGAGCTGGACGAGGCGGCGCTTGAGGCGGCGCACCAGGCGTACCGGCAGCTCGGCTCAGGGGCCCGCGACGATGCGCTGGCGATGCAGTACCTGGTTCCGGGCTGGAGCTTCGATCACAAGCGGCCCTGCCTGGTGCGCTGAGCGAGTCGGTTCATGCGGGATGGGCCGGCGCGCGAAACACCGATATCGTGAGCGTCCCGCTACTGAACGAAGCGGCGCCCGTGCGGCGTCTCAAGGTGCCGACCAGGCGGGGCGCTACCAGGGACAACCCGCACATGACGCCGCCGGCCGAGCTGGGCGTCCAGCCCGACCTGGGCATGCTGGATGATCCGGCGGTGCGCGATAAGGTGTCGCAGGCGCTGCAGCGCGCCGGCTACTGATGCTTGTCCCGCTCAGGGCTTGTACCTCGGCCCGTGCGTCAGGAACACCCCACCCTGGAATTTGAGGGTGATGTCGTCCATGTCGTCGATCCGGTCCACGCCGGAGGCCTGCACCGCCGCCGTAAACTGGCGCGAACTGTCCTTCGGCCGGTAGGCCAGGAAACGCGCATGCCTGTCGTCCCACCATTTGCCGTCGTTGTCCGAGATGCCGAAGGTGATCGTATGCCCTACGCGCGGCGTCACCAGCGAGCGGCGCAGCAGTTCGACCATGTCGTCGAGACTGAGCCAGGTCGCCAGCTGGCGGTGGTTGCCGGCTTCGGGGAAGCAGTAGCCGATGCGGATGCACACGGTCTCGATGCCGAAGCGGTCCCAGTAATAACGCGACAGCGATTCGCCGAACACTTTCGACAGGCCGTAGTAACCGTCGGCGCGCGGCGGCATGCCGGCGTCGACCACCTCGGTGGTCTTGTACATGCCCATCGTGTGGTTCGAGCTGGCGAAGACCACGCGCCGGATGCCCAGCTTGTGCACGGCTTCATACAGGTTGGCCACGCCCAGGATGTTGGCCTGCATGATGGGTTCGAACTCGACTTCGGTCGAGACGCCGCCGAAGTGCAGGATGGCGTCAACGCCTTCGCACATGCGCAGGACGGCATCGCGGTCGGCCAGGTCGCAGCGGACGATTTCCTCGTGCGGCTGCGCCTCGCCGATCTCGGCCACGTCGGCCAGGCGCACGATGTCGGCGAATTGCGCCAGGTGCGGGCGCAGGCGGCGTCCGAGGCCGCCCGCGGCGCCGGTGAACAGGATGCGTTTGAATGGTTTGGTCATTGGTATAAACAATTATTACGGAAAACTAGAAAGCGAAAGGCGTCTCGGGCAGGCCCTGCACGCCGGGCCGCAGCATGATGGTTGCGCCGGCCCAGGCGTCGTTGGTGCCTGGGTTGATCGAGGTCACCAGCAGCGTGCCCAGGTCGGTGCCGCCGAAGCAGCACATCGAGGGCTTGGCCATCGGCAGTTCGATGCGGCGATCCAGCCTGCCGTCCGGCGTGAAGCGCAGCAGCAGGCCGGCGTCATTGGCCGCAAGCCAGTAGCAGCCGTCGGCATCCACCGTGGCGCCGTCCGGCCGGCCCGGATACGCGTTCATGTCGACGAACAGGCGCTGCCCGGTCGGCAGGCCGGTGTCGATCTCGTAGTCGAAGGCCCAGACCAGCTGGCGCCGCGGATGCGAGTCGGACAGGTACATGGTGCGGCCGTCGGGCGACCAGGCCAGGCCGTTCTGCGTCAGCAGGTTTGACAGCGGCGGCTGCGACAGGCCCTGCGCGTCGCAGCGGTACAGGCGGCCGTCGGCGCGGGCGGCGCCCATGTCCATGAACATGGTGCCGCTCCAGAAGCGGCCCTGGCGGTCGCAGCGGCCGTCGTTGAAGCGCATGCCTGCACCCAACTCATTCGGCGGCGGCGCGCCCAGACGCTCGGTCCGGACCTTCCCATCGGGCAGCAGGTCGAGGCGGAAGATACCGGTTTCCATGCCGGCGACCAGGCCGCCATCGGCGCGCGGCGCCATGCAAGCCACCATTTCGGACGTCGACCGGCTGGCCGTCGTGCCGCTGGCTGCATCCAGGCGCCACACGGTGCGCGCCGGGATGTCGGTCCAGTACCAGGCGCATTCCTGCGCGTGCCAGACCGGGCTTTCGCCGACCTGGCAGGCGGGTGCATCTACGCGCTCGATCTCAGGCCGCATTCGCCAGTTCCGCCGGCAGCGGCGGCACCGTGGTCGCCGGGATCAGGAGCTTCATGATGCCCCAGGCGACCAGGTAGGCCAGCGCGCAGAAGCTGAACATGATCATGTAGCCGGTCTGGATCTGGCCCAGCGCGCCGTAGTGATCGAACAGGCGTCCGCCGATCTTGGTCACCAGCACGCCGCCGATGCCGCCCGCCAGACCGCCGATACCGACGACGGAGCCCACGTTATGCTTGGGGAACAGGTCGGAGGCGGTGGTCAGCAGGTTGGCCGACCACGCCTGGTGGGCCGAGGCGCCGACGCCGATCAGCAGCACCGGCATCCAGTAGCTGATGCCGCCCAGCGGCTGCGCCAGCAGCACGACCAGCGGGAAGAAGGCGATGCGCAGCATGGCTTTCATGCGGCCGTCGAACACGGTATCGCCACGCCGGATGAAGACCGTCGGATACCAGCCGCCGGCGATCGAGCCGACCATGGTCATGCTGTACAGGACCGTCAGCGGCAGCGCCATCGCGGTCGGCGCGATGTCGTAGGTCGCGGACAGGTATTTCGGTAGCCAGAACAGGAAGAACCACCACACGCCATCGGTCAGGAATTTACCGGCGGCGAAGGCCCAGGTCTGGCGCATCGTCAGCAGCTCGCCCCAGCCGGCCTTGCGCACCGGCGCTTCGGCATCGGCGGGCACGTGGGTGCGCAGCGCTTCCACATCGGCCTGGATGTAAGCCAGTTCGGACTTGCCCAGGCGGCGCTGCTTGGCCGGCTCGTCGAAGAAGATGGCCCAGAAGATCATCCACACGAAGCCGATCGCGCCGATCCAGATGAAGGCGGTCTGCCAGCCCCAGAGCGCGGCGATGATGGGCACCGTCAGCGGTGCCAGGATCGCGCCGATGTTGGCGCCGGAATTGAAGATACCCGTCGCGAACGAGCGCTCCGCACGCGGGAAGTATTCGGCGGTGGCCTTGATCGCGGCCGGGAAGTTGCCGGCCTCGCCGATTGCCAGGATGGCGCGCGCGACCATGAAGCCGGCCACCGACACCGGCACCGTGGCAAGGCCGACCGCCGTGAACAGCGTGTTGACGGCTTCACCGACCCAGATCGAGTAGGCGTGGGCGACGGCGCCCAGCGACCACACCGCGATCGCCAGGTGGTAGGAGCGCTTGGTGCCGAGACGGTCGACCACGCGGCCCGCGAACAGCAGCGCGATCGCGTAGATGAACTGGAAGGCCGCCGCGATGTCGGCGTAGTCGGAATTCGACCAGCCGAATTCCTTGGACAGGGCCGGGGCCAGCAGGCTCAGCACTTGCCGGTCGAGGTAGTTGATGGTGGTGGCGAAGAACAGCAGGCCGCAGATGGTCCATCTGTATTTGCCGATAGCGTTGGTCCGGGTCATGGTCAGGTCTATATAGGTGTTGGTACTGACATGCTTCACTCGGCGGCCGGTGTCTCACGCCAGCCGGTGCGGGGCCCGCCGGGCGGGCCCCTTGCTGCTTATTGCGCGGTGCGCAGCTCGCCGTCGACGATGCGCGCCAGCTTCAGGGGATTCGCATCCTGCAGCGCCGGCGGCAGCAGTTCCGCCGGCACGTCCTGGTAGCACACCGGGCGCAGGAAGCGCTCGATGGCGGTGGCGCCGACCGAGGTGCTGCGGCTGTCCGAAGTTGCCGGAAAGGGGCCGCCGTGCACCATCGCGTGCGACACCTCGACGCCGGTCGGGAAGCCGTTGAACAGGATGCGGCCGGCCTTGCGTTCCAGCGTCGGCAGCAAGCGCCCGGCAAGCGCGCGGTCTTCCGCATTGGCGTGCACGGTGGCGGTCAGCTGGCCTTCCAGGTGGCGCGCCACGGCAAGGACTTCGTCTTCGTCGCGGCAGGCGATCAGCACCGAGGCCGGTCCGAAGATCTCTTCTTCCAGCGCCGGCGTGGCCAGGTAGGTGGCGGCGTCGCAGCGGTAGAGCGCGGCCTGGGCGGCGCAGCCGGTGCCTTCGGCGCTGCCTTGCGCCACCAGCGTCAAGCCCTGGATGCCGGTGCGCTTGTCGATGGCGTCGGTATAGGCCTTGTGGATCCCGGCGGTAAGCATGGTGCCGGCGCCCTTGGCGGCCAGTGCTTCGGCGGCGCTGGTGGCAAAGGCGTCAAAGTGGTCGCCGGCCAGGCCGATCACCAGGCCCGGGTTGGTGCAGAACTGGCCGACGCCCAGAGTCAGCGAATCGATGAAGCCCGATGCCAGTTTCGCGCCGCCCGCAGCGAGTGCGCCAGGCAGCATGAACATCGGATTGATGCTGCTCATTTCCGCATACACCGGGATCGGTTCCTTGCGGCTGGCCGCGGTCTGCACCAGCGCCAGGCCGCCGGCACGCGAACCGGTGAAGCCGATCGCTTTGACGGCCGGGTGGGCGGCCAGCTTCTGGCCGACCTGGCGGCCTTCGCCGATCAGCATCGAGAACACGCCTTCGGGCATGCCGGACGCGGCGGCCGCGCGCTGCACCGCCTTGGCGACCAGTTCCGAGGTGCCGAGGTGAGCGCTGTGCGCCTTGACGATGACCGGGCAGCCGGCGGCCAGCGCGGAGGCGGTGTCGCCGCCGGCCACCGAGAAGGCCAGCGGGAAGTTGGAGGCGCCGAACACCACGACCGGGCCGAGTGGCACCTTGCGCATGCGCAGGTCGGCGCGCGGCGGGGTGCGCTGGGGCAGGGCGGAGTCGAGGGTCGCTTCCTGCCAGCAGCCGTCGCGCACCACCTTGGCGAACAGGCGCAGCTGGTTCACGGTGCGTCCGCGTTCCCCCTCCAGGCGGGCAGCGGGCAGCCCGGATTCCCGGGAAGCGCGCTCGATCAGCAGTGGGCCGATGGCGAGGATCTCTTCGGCGATGGCTTCCAGGAAGCGTGCGCGCGCTTCGGGATCGATGTTGCGGCAGGCATCGAAGGCGTCTTCCGCCAGCGCGCAGGCGGCATCGACGTCGTCGGCCGTGGCCAGGCCGAATTCGGGCTCGATCTGTTCGCGGGTGGCCGGATTGAAGGCGCGCACGGCGCCGGCGCTGCCGCGCACGATGCGTTGGCCAATGATCATTTCGCCTTGGATGGTCATGGTGTCTCCTGTTGTTATATGAGGTCGTTCAGTGTAATTATTACTGAGCACCCTGGGCAAGCATCAACTTGTGCAGCATGTCGCATTCTTCCGGCGTCAGGTCGGTCAGCGGCGCGCGCACCGGGCCGCCATCGTGGCCGGCCAGGCGGGCGCCGGCCTTGACGATGCTGACCGCGTAGCCGGCCTTGCGGTTGCGGATATCCAGGTAGGGCAGGAAGAACTCGTCGAGCATGCGGTTCTGGGCGGCGTGGTCGTCGCTGGCGACGGCACGGTAAAAGTCCATGGCCAGTTTCGGCATGAAGTTGAAGACGGCCGACGAATACACCGGCACGCCCAGCGCCTTGTAGGCGGCGGCATACACCTCCGCGGTCGGCAGGCCGCCCAGGTAGCTGAAGCGGTCGCCCATGCGGCGCCAGATCTGCATCATCAGTTCGATGTCGCCCAGGCCGTCCTTGAAGCCGATCAGGTTCGGGCAGCGGTCGGCCAGCTTTTCCAGCGATTGCGGCGTCAGGCGGCATTGCGCGCGGTTGTAGACCACCACGCCGATATTGGTCGAGTTGCAGACCGCTTCCACGTGCGCTACCAGGCCATCCTGGCTGGCTTCGGTCAGGTAGTGGGGCAGCAGCAGCAGGCCTTTGGCGCCGAGGCGCTCGGCTTCCTGTGCAAACTTGATCGCAGCGCGGGTCGGCCCACCGGCACCGGCCAGGATCGGCACCTTGCCGGCACAGGTGTCGACCGCGGTCTTGATCACCTGCGAATACTCCTCATGGGTCAGCGAGAAGAACTCGCCGGTGCCGCCGGCCGCGAACAGGGCGGTTGCGCCATATGGCGCCAGCCACTCGAGGCGCTCCGCATAGCTGCTCGCGCGGAAGTTGCCCTCGGCGTCGAAGTCGGTGATAGGAAACGAGAGGAGTCCCGAGGACAGTACTTGTTTCAACTCTTGCGGATTCATTGCGTGCGTCTCCAGATGGTCGTGAACTGCGGTGTTGGTTGTCGCGGATATAAGTTGTAGGTCATCGTACAACCGATAAGGCAACTGTGCAACAAAATACTGGCCCCGGCGGGCGGCCGGGGCGGCGGCTATCAGCTGAGCGTGGCTTCCAGGCGCTGCTGGGTCTGGCGCAGCCGTTCGCGGCTGTTGGAAAGATGGGTGCGCATCGCCGCACGCGCCGCTTCCGGGTCCTGGCGCAGGATGGCGTTGTAGATATCCTCGTGCTCGCGGTTGACGCGTTCCAGGTAATCGGCCGGGCGTTCCGGCTGCAACCCAGGCGTGTTCAGGCGCGCGCGCGGGATCAGCGTGTTGCCGAGCTGGCTGAGCATCTCGACGAAGTAGCGGTTACCCGTCGCTTCGGCCACCAGGCCGTGGAAGCGCACATCGGCCTCCACTGAAGCCGTACCGGATTCCAGCGCGCGCTGCATGTCGGCCAGCGCCTCGCGCAGTCCGGCCGCCTGGGCGTCACTGCGGCGCGCCGCCGCCAGCCAGGCCGCCTCGGTCTCCATGCTGATGCGCAGCTCGAGGATGGCCAGCACGTCGCGCACGGTCACGATACTGTCGGCGTCGATGCCGAGGCTGCCCTGCGGCCGCTCCAGTACGAAGGTCCCGATGCCGTGGCGGGTTTCCACCGCGCCCGAGGCCTGCAAGTGGGAGATGGCCTCGCGCACCACGGTGCGGCTGACCCCGTGTTGCTCCATGATCGCCGATTCGGTCGGCAGCTTGTCGCCGGGTTTCAGCAGCGACTGGCGGATGCGGCTGTTTATATCCTCGACCACGCCCTGCGCCAGGTTGCGGTGTTTCTTGCGGCCCGAAGGCAGGGTAATCGCGGCGGACGAGCTCATGGCGGATTCGGTTGGGATCAAGACAATATGCGAACACCATTATACCCACGATCAAGTCATCGCCTGACGTGATATGATGTCTGACGACTGCTTATCGCGATTCACCCTTAATTTGTCATCACTCCCTTGTCATCCGAGGACCGAATGTCATCTGCAACGCCACGCACCATCCGCATGCATGCCAACGATAAGGTCGCCATCGTCGTCAACGACGGCGGCCTGGCGGCGGGCACTGTTCTCGCGGACGGGCTGGTGCTGCTTGACAGCGTGCCGCAAGGGCACAAGGTGGCATTGGTCGACCTGGCCGAGGGCGAGGCGGTCCTGCGCTACGACGTGGCGATCGGCTACGCGCTGCGCGCAATCCCTGCCGGCAGCTGGGTCGCCGAGCATTTATTGGCGATGCCGGACGCGCGCGAACTCGACGACCTGCCGGTGTCGACCCGCGTGGGCGAGCCGCTGCCGCCGCTCGAGGGCTACACCTTCGAAGGCTACCGCAACCCGGACGGCGGCGTCGGCACCCGCAACATCCTCGCCATTACCACCACCGTGCAATGCGTGGCCGGCGTGGTCGAACATGCGGTCCGGCGCATCAAGGACGAACTTCTGCCCAGGTACCCGAACGTCGACGACGTGGTGGCGCTCGAGCACAGCTACGGCTGCGGCGTCGCGATCGACGCGCCCGGTGCCGAGATCCCGATCCGCACCGTGCGCAACCTGGCGCTGAACCCCAACTTCGGCGGCCAGCCGATGCTGGTCAGCCTGGGCTGCGAAAAGCTGCAGCCGGCGCGCTTGTTCCCGAAGGGCTCCATCCCGATCCTGGGCGACGCCGGCCCGGCGCACGTCTGCCTGCAGGATGCCGGCCACGTCGGCTTCCAGTCGATGATAGATTCGATCATGCGCACGGCGGCGGATAAGCTGGAGGTGCTGAACGCGCGCCGCCGCGAAACCTGTCCCGCTTCCGATTTGATCGTGGGCGTGCAGTGCGGCGGCAGCGACGCCTTTTCCGGCGTCACCGCCAACCCGGCGGTCGGCTACGCAACCGACCTGCTGGTGCGCGCCGGCGCCGCCGTCATGTTTTCGGAGACGACCGAGGTGCGCGACGGGATCGCCCAGCTGATCGCACGCGCCCGGACGCCCGAGGTGGCGGCCGCGATGATCCGCGAAATGGCCTGGTACGACGCCTATCTGCAGCGCGGCGGCGTCGACCGCAGCGCCAACACCACGCCCGGCAACAAGAAGGGCGGGCTGTCGAACATCGTCGAAAAGGCGATGGGCTCGATCGTGAAGTCCGGCTCGGCGCCGATCGCCGGCGTGCTGTCCCCGGGCGACAAGCTGCAGCAGAAAGGCTTGATCTACGCCGCCACCCCGGCCAGCGATTTCATCTGCGGCACGCTGCAGATGGCGGCCGGCATGAACCTGCACGTGTTCACCACCGGCCGCGGCACGCCCTACGGTCTGGCAGCGGTCCCGGTGATCAAGGTCGCCACCCGCAGCGAACTGGCGGCGCGCTGGCACGACCTGATGGACGTCAACGCCGGCCGCATCGCCACCGGTGAAGCCACGATCGAGGAGACCGGCTGGGAATTGTTCCGCCTGATGCTGGACGTGGCCAGCGGCCGCAAGACCTGGGCCGAACAGTGGAAGCTGCACAATGCGCTGGTGCTGTTCAATCCAGCGCCGGTGACCTGAGGCGCCTCCTTATATGGAGCGCGCGATCTCCTTCAGGCTGACGATGCGCTGGCTGGTCAGCAAGGCCTTGACCGCGTCGGGCGCCGGTCCGGGACGCAATTGCGTGACGAAGGCGGCAAACGCATCGCGGTAGGCAATCCAGGCCCGCTCGGCGGCGCGCACGTCCTTGCGTTCGACCGTCGAGCCGCCAAGCCGTTCCGGCCAGTCCGCCTGTGGAGACGGCGCCGCCATCAATTGCTGGTAGGCCGCGTTCAATTCGCGGTCGCGCGCGGCGGCATCCTGCGCCGAGGCGGGTGGCAGCTTGCCGTCGATGGCGTCCAGTGCCGCCTGCATGAATTGCTCGCGCAGCTTGCCTTCGCGCTGGATGACGAATGCCGCCGCGGCTGTACCCTGCATGTCGGTCTCCGCCCCGGCGGCAGCGGCATAGCGCCCGGCCGCCGCCTGCATGCGCTCGAAGGCAGCACGCGCCGGCGCCGGCAACGTAGCCGCCAGGCGCTCGAGGCGGACGCTGCGCACGCGCCCGTCCCGGCTTTCGCGCAGATCGGCGCAGAGTGTGCCCATGCGTCCGCTGGTGATGTCGTCACACTGGTCGAAGACCTTGCCGGCTTCGGGGCCGCGCGCCAGGTGCGCAACCCGCGCTTCCATTTCGGCTTTGGCGGCGAAGGGCAGCATGCAGGCGTGGTGGATCGCGATGTCGGCATTGTGCGGCACGCCGAAGCCGTTCGCGTACAACATCATCAGCACCGTATGGTCGTCACGGACGATGGCGCAGGCGCGTACCTGGTCCCATTCCGCTTGCGAGACCACGGCCTGGCTGTGCTTGCGGTAATACAGGTCGGTGGCGTCGCAATTGGATGGCGCAGAAACGCCTGGCGCCTGTGGCATGGGCTGTTTTTCGACGCGCTTGCACTGGCGGTACCAAGCTTCGTCCCTGGAGAAGGAAACGCCGAAGCCGGCCGTGTTCGGGTATTGGCCGGCCTCGTCCGCGGGCGCCGGCAGGCAGGCCGCGAGCAGGGTGAATGTGGCCGCCAGCTGGTAAAGGCGTATCTGCTGCATGGATCAGCGGACCGGGATAGCGATGAAGCTGAACGAGGTCGCCGGCAGGGTGTGGCCGGCCATGCCGAGGTGGCTGTGGCGCCCCGCTTGAGGTTGTATGTACAGGGGCGGCGCCAGCAGCAAGGCACGCGTGGAGGCGGTTTCGATCGGATGCATGGGTTCACCGTGTTTGGATGGCCAGCAAGGATGTTATCGCATACAGGTTGCGCTGATATGCGCACTTTCCCACGCGCGCCGAAGGTTCAGGTCTCGATATTTTCCAGCTTGCCAAGGCAACGCCGCTGGAAGCTGGTCAGGCCGCCAGTCACCAGCGCGTCGTCCTCGTCGATGGCGTGCGCATCCACCAGCATGCGCAGCTTGGCGATGCGGTCGCCCTGGTTCAGCGCCTGGGCCAGGACGGCGTCGCCGGGTTCGCCGGCCCGGGCGATGGCGGCGCCGACCTCTTGCGGGAAGTCCCAGTGCGCCGCGATGCCGGCCGAGATCTCGCGGCCGAGTCCCAGCAGGGCGGCACCGAATTCGGTGGAGGCCGGCACGCTGCCCGGGTGGGTGCGGTCGGCCAGGCGCAAGGCCACCATCAGGCCGATATTCTGCATCAGGCCGGCCAGGTAGGATTCGAACACGCCGGCGGTCAGGCCCGGGGCCATCAGGCTGGCGGCCAGCGCGCACTTCACCGACTGATCCCAGATGCGCGGGCCGGCGGCTTTGGCGAAGCCGTGGGCCTGCATATTGACGATGGGACGGAAGGCAATGCGCGCCAGCAGCATGCGCAAGCCGTTCTGGCCCAGCATCATGATGGCCGCTTCGGCGTTCCTGACCGGCGTGATCGGCCGGTAATAGGCGCTGTTGGCTTCGCGGATCACTTCCGCCACCAGCACCACGTCTTGCGCCACCTGGCGCGCCAGCTCGCTGCTCGAGGCGTCTTCGTCGCCCAGGCTGCGCAGCAGTTGGGGCACCACCTCGGGCACGCGCGGCACCAGTTCCGCGGCCGCGGCCGGGTCGCGCGCCAGCGCCTGCACCTGCTCGAGGATGCGTTGTTCCAGGTCGGCCGGCACCTCGGTGGCCGCCGAGGCGGTCAGCCAGCGGTACCAGGCGGCGTCGATGTCGGCGCCGACCGGGTCGGCCGAGGTAGCCGGCGCCGCGGGCGCGCTGGCGTCGGCGGTGTCGGGGCGGGGTTTCAAGCGGTTCAGCCAGTTCTTCATGGACTATTCGATCCGTGCTGCATTCATTGGGCGCATTGTAGCGCGCCGGACCGGAACCGGGGCGCGAGCGCCCGGATGTACTGGCGCGAACGATCACGAAGTTGAGTATTCCAGCCGGAAATTTGTGAAACCCAGCTGCTAATATTTTAGTAGATCAGTCACCTCATTACAATTACCTCGTCCCAGGATGCCCATGAAGCTTCGCCTCACGCCGCTGTCCATCGCCCTGGCTGGCCTGCTGTCCAGCGGCGCCATGCCGGCTCACGCCGAGCGCGCCCTCTACGATTTCAACCCCGGCTGGAAGCTGCTGGTCGGCGACCCGCAGGATGCGGCGCAGCCGGGCTTCGACGACAGCGCCTGGAAGGCCGTGACGCTGCCGCGCGCCTGGAACGAGGACGACGCCTTTTCGAAGGACATCGTCGATCATTCGACCGGTGTGGCCTGGTACCGGAAGCACTTCAAGGTACCCGGCCTGCAGCCGGGCGGCAAGGTCTTCCTCGAGTTCGAAGGTGCGCGCCAGGCAGCCGAGGTGTACGTCAACGGCAAACGCATCGGCCTGCACGAAAACGGCATCAACGCCTTCGGCTTCGAAATCTCGGGCGCGCTGCGGGAAGGTGACAACGTGGTGGCGGTCCGTACCGACAACAGCTGGGACTACCGCGAACAAGCCACCCGGCAGCGCTACCAATGGTCGGACAAGAACTTCAACGCCAACTACGGCGGCTTGCCGAAGAACGTGCGCCTGCACGTGACCGAGGCCCTGTACCAGACGCTGCCGCTGTACGCCAGCCTGGGCACCACCGGTGTCTATGTATATGCGCGCGACTTCGACATCCGTGGCCGCAGCGCGGTCGTGGCGGCCGAGTCCCAGGTGCGCAACGACGGCGGCCAGGCGCGCAGCGTGACCTACGAGGTCGAGCTGCGCGACAAGGATGGCAGGCGCGTCGCCGCGTTTGCGGCGCCGGAGCAAAGCGTGGCGGCCGGCGCCACCGTCACCGTGAAGGCAAGTGGCAGGGTGAAGGACCTGCACTTCTGGAGCTGGGGCTACGGCTACCTGTACGACGTGGTCACCACGCTGAAGGTCGACGGCAGGGCGGTCGACAGCGTCACCACCCGCACGGGTTTCCGCAAGACCGGGTTCGGCCAGGGTATGGTGAAACTGAACGACCGCGTGATCCAGATGAAGGGCTACGCCCAGCGCAGCTCGAACGAATGGCCGGCGATCGGCCTGTCGGTGCCGGCCTGGCTCAGCGACTACGGCAACGGCATGGCCCTGCAAAGCAATGCGAACCTGATCCGCTGGATGCATATCGCACCGTGGAAGCAGGACGTGGAATCGCTGGACCGCATCGGCCTGATGCAGGCGATGCCGGCCGGCGACTCGGAAGCCGACGTCACCGGCCGCCGCTGGGAGCAGCGCCTGGAAGTCATGCGCGACGCCATCGTCTATAACCGCAACAGTCCCAGCATCGTGTTCTACGAAAGCGGCAACAAGGGTGTGAGCGTGGACCACATGCGCGCCATGAAGGCGCTGCGCGACCAGTACGACCCTTATGGCGGGCGCGCCTCGGGCAGCCGCGAAATGCTCAGCAGCGAGCTGCAGGCGGTGTCCGAATACGGCGGCGAGATGCTCTATATTAACAAGAGCGCGCGCATGCCGATGTGGGCAATGGAGTATGCGCGCGACGAGGCGGCGCGCAAGTTCTGGGACGCGTGGTCGCCGCCTTTCCACAAGGATGGCGACGGACCGCTGTACAAGAACCAGAGCGCGGCCGTCTACAACCGCAACCAGGACAGCTTCGCGCTGGAAGACGTGGCGCGCTGGAATGACTATTACCGCGCGCGGCCGGGCACCGGCACCCGCGTGTCCAGCGGCGGCGTCAACATCGTGTTCGCCGACAGTAACACCCATCACCGCGGCGCCGAGAACTACCGCCGCAGCGGCGAAGTCGACGCCATGCGGATCCCGAAGGACGCCTATTTCGCGCACCAGGTGATGTGGGACGGCTGGGTCGACGTCGAGCGGCCGCGCGCCCACATCGTCGGCCACTGGAACTACCCCCCGGGCACCATCAAGCCGGTGCACGTGATCTCCAGCGCCGACACGGTGAAGTTGACACTAAACGGCCGCGACCTCGGCGCCGCGCGCAAGAGCGACGGCTTCGTGTTCAGCTTCGACCGGGTCGAATGGAAGGAGGGCGAGCTCAAGGCGGTCGGCTACGATGCCGCCGGCAAGGCAGTCTGCGAGGCACTGCTGGCCACCGCCGGCAAGCCGGCCGCGCTGCGCCTGACCCGGGTAGCCTCGCCGCACCCCCTGTTTGCCGATGGCGCCGACCTGGCGCTGCTGCAGGTGGAAGTCATCGACGCCAGGGGCCGGCGTAATCCGGTCGCGCTGGACACTGTCCATTTCGACCTGCAGGGGCCGGGCGAATGGCGCGGCGGCATCGCGCAGGGCCCGGGCAACCATGTCCTGGCTTACGACTTGCCGGTCGAGGGCGGCGTCAACCGCGTACTCGTGCGCAGCACCACGCAGCCCGGCAAAATCACGGTGCGCGCCCGCGCGGACGGCGTGGCGCCGGCCGAACTCACCATCGATGCGCAGGCAGTGCGGGTCGTCGACGGCCTGGCCCCACCGCCGCCGGCACTGCCGCTCTTCCTCGAGCGCGGGCCGACGCCGGCCACGCCCTCGTTCAAGGTATCGCGCCGGGCGGTGCCGGTGGCGGCCATCGAGGCGGCCAGCAATGGCGAAGAAGCCGGCAAGACGGTCGACGATGACGAAACCACGAGGTGGACCAGCGCCCCCGGCCCCGGCGCCGCCATCACCTACACGCTGGCGCGTCCGGCCGAGCTGCGCGAGATCGAGCTCAAGCTGGCCGGCTGGCGAGAAAACAGCTACCCGCTGCGCGTGCTGGTCGATGGCGAGGAAGTGTTCAGGGGCGTGACCCCGAAGAGCCTGGGCTACGTGACCCTGCCGCTCAAGCCAAGAAAGGGCAGCGCGGTGCGGATCGTGCTGGATGGCGAGGTCGACCAGGCCGGCGCGATCAAGCTGACCGAGGTGGCCAACCAGGCCAACGTCGATACCGGCAGCAAGGCGACGCCGCAGGGGGCGCTGTCCATTGTCGAGGCGGAGTTCTACGAGAAGCCATGAATTCCATGATCACCCCACCTGGAAAAGCAATGACCGAAACAGCTCCGCCGCGCCCGCCTTTCCTGCGATGCCTGCCTGCGCTTGCACTCCTGTTGATTGTGGCGTCGGGCGCCGTTCCGGCCGCGCCCGGATCGGCAGCGGTCATCGACCTGTCGGGCGAGTGGCGCTTCGCCCTTGACCGTGAAGACCAGGGGGTGGCCCAGGGCTGGCCGGCGCGCGCGCTGCCCGGGCGCATCCGCCTGCCCGGCATCCTGAATGCCCAGGGCCATGGCGACGAGATCAGTGCGCGCACGCCCTGGGTGCTGTCGCTGTACGACCGCAGCTGGAACCTGCGCGAAGACTACAAGGCCTACACCACGCCGGGCCGGGTAAAAGTGCCTTTCCTGAGCCAGCCGCCGCGCCATTATCTTGGCGCCGCGTGGTACGAGCGCGAAGTCGAGGTGCCGAGCGGCTGGCGGGACCAGCGCGTGCAGCTGCGGCTGGAGCGCCCGCGCTGGGGTTCCACGGTCTGGATCGACGGGCGCGAAGTGGGCAAGGTACGCAGCCTGGTGGCGGAGCACGATTACGAGCTGGGCAAGCTCGCACCGGGCAAGCACCGGATCGCGGTGCGCGTCGACAGCCGGCTGCTGCTGCCTTACCGGCCGGATTCGCACAGCGTGTCCGATTCGCTGGGCATGAGCTGGAACGGCATCGTCGGCAAGATCGAGCTGCGCGCCACCACGCCGGTCTATATCGACGATGCCCAGCTCTACCCGGACGTGGCCGGGCGCAGCGTGCTGGTGAAGCTGCGCATCGGAAATGCGGGCGGCGGGGCCGGCAGCGGGTTTGCCGTCGCCAACGGCCAGCGCGTGCCCGTCACCTGGACCGGGCAGGGCGGGGCTGCCGAATTCCGGGTCCAGTACCCGAAGGATGCGGCCACCTGGGACGAATTCCGGCCGGTGCTGCAGAAGATGCAGCTATCGTTGAGCGGCGCGGGCGCCGACGATGCACGCGAACTCTCGTTCGGCTTCGTGCAGATCGCGGCCAGAGGCACCGAGCTGCTGGTCAACGGCCGCCCGACCTTCATGCGCGGAACCCACCATGGCGGCGACTTCCCGCTGACCGGTTATCCGCCGACCGACGTCGCCTACTGGAAGAAGATCTTCGAGATCAACAAGGCCTGGGGCATCAACCACATGCGCTTCCACTCCTTCACGCCGCCGGAAGCGGCCTTCCAGGCGGCCGACGAGGTCGGCGTCTACCTGCAGCCCGAACCGGGCATGTGGAACAATGTGTCGCCCGGCTCGCCGCTGGAGACGATGCTGTACGAAGAGACCGAGCGCATGATCCGCGCCTATGGCAACCATCCGTCCTTCCTGATGCTCAGCCCGAGCAACGAGCCGTCCGGGCGCTGGAAGGAAAGCTTCGACAAGTGGATCGCGCATTACAAGGCGGTCGATCCGCGCCGGCTGTACACCAACGGCACCGGCCACACCGAGCCGAGCGTGCCGGGGGTCGACAAGGGCACCGACTACCTCGCGATCCAGCGCATCGGCCCCAAACCGCTGCGCAACAAGACGGGCTGGTTCGGGCGCGATTATTCGGCTTCGCTGGAAGGCATCACGGTGCCGGTGCTGTCGCACGAAACCGGGCAGTGGGTGGCCTATCCCGACTTCGCGATCATCAAGAAATTCACCGGCTACCTGCAGCCGGGGAACTACGAAATTTTCCGCGATTCGGCCGAGAAGCACGGGGTGCTGGAGCGGAACCGCGCCTTCGCGCTGGCCTCGGGCCACTACCAGCTGCTGTGCTACAAGGAAGAGATCGAGGCGGCGCTGCGCACGCGCGGCCTGTCCGGCTACCAGCTGCTCGACCTGCACGATTACCTGGGCCAGGGCACGGCGCTGGTCGGCATCCTCGACACCTTCTGGGAATCCAAGGGCTATGCCACCCCCGAAGCCTTCCGCCGCTTCAACGGCGAGACGGTGCCGCTGGCGCGCCTGACGCGCTCCGTATTCACCACGCGCGACCGCCTCGACGTGCCGGTGGAGATTGCGCACTACGGCGCCCGGCCATTGGCGCAGGCCGCCTCCTGGTGGCGCATCGAGGATGCGAACGGCCGGACGGTGCGCAGCGGCCGCTTCGACGCGCGCGACATCCCGATCGGCCACAACACGGACCTGGGACGCATCCAGGCCTCGCTGGCCGACCTGCCGGCGCCAGGGCGCTACCAGCTGGTAGTGGGGCTGGACAACAGCAATGCGGCCAACGACTGGACCTTCTGGCTGTATCCCGCTGCGGCTCCCGTCGAGGCGCCGTCCTCGGTGCTGGTGACGCATGCCTGGCCTGAGGCTGAAAAGCGCCTGGCTCTAGGGGGCGATGTGCTGTACATGCCGCGCAAGGCCGACCTGGACTGGACCTCGCCGCCGCTGGCCGACGTGCCCGTGTTCTGGAACCGCCTGATGAACCCGGGCTGGGGCCGCATGCTGGGCCTGTCGATCGAGAACGAGCACCCGGCGCTGGCCGCCTTCCCCACGGCCGGGCACTTCGACTGGCAGTGGGCCGAACTGGTGACCGGCAGCCGCGCCATGAACCTGGATCGCCTGCCGCGCGGACTGCAGCCCATCGTGCAGCCGATCGATGACTGGAACCGCAACTACAAACTGGGCTCGCTGTTCGAGGCCCGCGTCGGTAAAGGGCGCCTGATGGTATCGACCCTGGACCTGGAAAACCGTCTCGGTGAGCGCCCGGCGGCGCGCCAGCTGCGTCGCTCGGTGCTGGCCTACATGGCCGGCGGCGCCTTCCAGCCAAAGACCGCCATCGCCCCCGCCGCCTTCCGTGCCGTGCTGTTCGACACCCGCGTGATGAAGAAGCTGGGCGCGCAAGCCAGCGGCTGGGCCGACGCCGCCAACACGGTCGACGGCGATCCGAACACGTATGCGCTGGTGAGCGTGAAAGGCGACACGCCGCGTCCGCAACCCGAGCTGACCATCGCCTTCGCGCAGACGGTGCCTTTCAAGGGCCTGGTGCTGATGCCGCGCCAGAACCACCGCGAGCACGAGGGCGACGTGCGCGAATGGCGCATCGAGGTCAGCGACGACGGCCAGGCCTGGCGCGAAGTGAAACGGGCCACGCTGGGCTCGACCTTCGACCCGCAGACCGTGGCCTTCGACGCCGCCGTGACGGCGCGCTACCTCAGGCTGACCTCTCTGTCCGGCTTCGGCACCGACCGCGCCAGCGCGCTGGCCGACGTGGCGGTGCTGTACACCGGGCCGGCGCTGGCGGAGGAGGTGGGCGATGTGGAGTACAAGCGGTCGAAGTCGGCATCGGTGGATGTGGATGAGGCGGGGATGGAGGACAAGCGGGCAGGGCGGAAGAAGCGGTGACTGGGCCTGTCGGCATTTAAAGGAAAACCAGCGTCCGACCCTTGCCGTTACCCGAAAACCGTCGTCCCCGGCATTGCCGGAACCGACCAGCCGCCCGCGCGGGGACGACGTGCTGACTGTAACGGTCTCGCCATGCTGCGTGCGCGGCGCCAAGGCCGCCGCCAGCAGAAAACCCCAAAAAGCGCGAAAATAGCGGATTGAGTCTTTACGTGTTCACGCTTTCCATGTCCAATTCCGCAAGCTTGTCTCTCCCGCGCCGCGCCGATATCAATCCGACACCGCTCGGCGTGTCGCTGCTGCTCATCCTGCTGGGTACCTGGTACCTCGCCCAGAACGTCGGCGGCCGCCTGGCCGCGCTGTACGTGGTGGGGGCACTGCTGGGTGTCTCGCTATACCACGCCGCCTTCGGCTTCACCTCGGCCTGGCGCGTGTTCATCGCCGATGGCCGCGGCGCCGGCCTGCGCGCCCAGATGCTGATGCTGGCCGTCGGCGTGGCGCTGTTCTTCCCGGCGCTGTCCGCCGGTACGCTGTTCGGCAACCCGGTGACCGGCCTGGTGTCGCCCGCGGGCACCTCGGTGATCGTCGGCGCTTTCATCTTCGGCATCGGCATGCAGCTGGGCGGCGGTTGCGCCTCCGGCACCCTGTACACGGTGGGCGGCGGCAGCACACGCATGCTGGTGACGCTGGCCGCCTTCATCGTCGGCTCGCTGATCGGCACCGCGCACATGCCATTCTGGAGCTCGCTGCCGCAACTGAAGCCGGTATCCATGGTCACCTCGCTCGGGCTGGTGCCGGCGCTGCTGCTGAACTGGATCGTGTTCGCGCTGATCGCCGCCATCACGGTGGCGGTGGAAAAGCGCCGCCACGGCCGCCTGGTGGCGCCGCAAACGCGCTCCGTAAAATCGCCGTGGCTGCACGGTCCATGGCCGCTGGTGGCCGGCGCGCTGGCACTGGTGGTGCTGAACTTCGCGACGCTGGCGCTGGCCGGCCGTCCGTGGGGCGTGACTTCGGCCTTCGCGCTGTGGGGCGCCAAGGCGGCGGCAGCGGCCGGCATCGACACCGCCAGCTGGGCCTTCTGGGCCACCAAGGCGAATGCCGCCGCGCTGGCCGCGCCGGTCACCCATGACGTCACCTCCGTGATGGACGTCGGCATCGTGCTCGGTGCGATGCTGGCCGCGGCGCTGGCCGGCCGCTACGCGCCGGTGTGGCGCCTGCCGCTGCGCTCCTTCGTGGCGGCCGTGATCGGCGGCCTGATGCTGGGCTACGGTGCGCGCCTGGCCTATGGCTGCAACATCGGCGCCTACTTCAGCGGCATCGTGTCGGGCAGCCTGCACGGCTGGCTGTGGCTGGTGGCCGCCTTCTTCGGCAACGTCTTCGGCACCCGCCTGCGTCCGCTGTTCGGTCTCGAAGTCGAACGCGTCAAGGCGAGCGGCTGCTGATCGATCGGTTCAGGACTTCGCCGCCGGCTTCAGGATCTTGTCGGCGGTGGCGCGGTCCCGGGCCGTCAGCATGGGTGCGATCGCCTTGATCGCGGCTTCGGCACCGGCATGGCCGCCTTGCCGGGCCAGGTTCAGCCAGACGTAGGCCATGGCCAGATCCTTGTCGCCGCCTTCGCCGTTCAGTTCCATCGCGCCGAGGTTGAACATGGCGTCGACCTGGCCCTGTCTGGCCGCGGCCTCGAACAGCTTGCGCGCGGTCGCCAGGTTTTTCCCGACCACCTCGCCGTCGTAGAAGAAGGTGGCGAGTGCGAATTCGGCGTCGCGGTCGCCTTTTACTGCCGCTTCCTTGTAATAGACGATCGCGCGCTCGCGGTCGGCCGGGACGCCTTCACCCATGTCGAACATGCGGCCCGCGGCGAACAGGGCTGCCGGGTAGCCTGCTTTCGCGGCGGTATTGAACCAGGCGCCGGCCTGCTTCAGGTCACGCGCCACGCCGGCATCTCCGTTGTAATAGATTTTGGCCAGGTTGTACTGGGCCGGCACATAGCCTTGCTCGGCCGCCGCCTGCAGATAGCCGATCGCCTTGCGGCCATCTGCCGCGCCGCCGTAGCCGTTTACCCAGGCCTGGCCAAGCACGTTGCGCGCAGGGACGAAGCCGAATTCTGCCGCCTTGCCGTACCACGCCAGCGCCTGCGCCGGGTCCCTGGGCACGCCGATGCCGCGCTCGTAGATCCGCGCCAGCATGAAGGCCGCTTCGACCTTCTCGCTCATCATCTGCGCTTCCTTCGGATTGAACTTCATCGCATCGCGCGACGGGTCGAAGCGGGCCTCGGCCACCTTGCGCAGCCAGCGGATCGCTTCCCGGCTGTCCTTCGCCGTGCCCATGCCGTACAAATGCATCTTGGCCAGTGCCAGGCCGGCTTCGTCGTAGCCGATCTTGTCGTAGGCGGTGGTAAGCAACTGCATGGCGCGCGCGTACTCGCGCCGGTCCAGCGCTTCGAAACCCTGGGCCAGCGATTTATCCTTGCGCAGGATATCCTGGCGCGCAGCGGCAAAGCGGCGGTCCGACGAAGCGCATTTCACCGACGGCGCATTGCGGTCGCGCGCGCGCGGATCGTCGGGATCGGTCAGCGAAGACGGGTCCTTGAAGTTGGAGGCGTCGCCGTCCGGGGCGCGCGCCGAGAAATGCTCGGCCTCGTCAGAGATGCCGCCGTCCATACCAAAATCGCGCATATAGGCCAGCGCGACGTCGTCCTCGGCCGCGTTCGGGCTGCTCATGAAGGCGCAGGAAGAGGCGTAGTTGCGCGACAGGACCTTGCTCCTGGCGGCGATGACGGTGTCGGCTTCCGGTGCGCCGCCGCGGGTGCCGGTGACGACCACGCTGCCTGGCGTGGATGCTTGCGATTGCGCGCTTGCCGGCAGCGCCAGCGCCAGTGTCCCCAGCGTGGCCAGCGCGGCGTTCAGGATTCCCATGGTGTCTCCTTGCTTGTGATAAGTCAGCATTGACAGGAAGCGGCTCAGTGTAGCGGAACAGAAAGCTGCGAGGCCGATCAAGCGAATGATTTATTTGCCGGCCCGGGCCTGCCTTGGCCACCATCGCGAGTCAGCGTCATGAAGCCTTCGCTCAGACGTGCTGAAGGGCTTGCGCGAATCCTGCGCCTGCGCGCACGGACGAATCAATTTGTCATCCCCGCGTCAAGCTTCGCTCATGTTGTTGAGTGTTTATGACCAGCATGTTTCACGGACGTTACAAGGCAATACACTAAAAAAACGGAAGACCACATACATACAGGCCGCCCAGCGGTCGAACAAACGGGAGACAGCATGCGCACCACTACGACAGAAATCCGTCCCAAGTACCTGAGCCGCGCCGTTTCGCTGGCGCTGGCCTCGCTGGTGGCGGGCAATGCGGCGATGGCCCAGGAAACTCAGGTGCCCGCCGCCGGCACCGCGTCCGACAGCGCGGCCGCGCCGTCCGGACAGATCCAGCAGGTGCTGGTCAGCACGCGCCGCTCGCAGCAATCGTCGATCGAGCGCAAGAAGAACGCCGCCACCGCAGTGGATTCGATCGTGGCCGAAGACGTCGGCTCGCTGCCCGACCGTAACATCGGCGAGGCGATTTCGCGCATGGCCGGCGTGGCACTCGACCGCGGCGATTTCGGCGACGGCGTCAGCGTCGCCGTGCGCGGCAACGGCCCCGACCTGACCCGCGTCGAGATCGACGGCATGGCCGTGCAATCGGCCGGCGGCACCGACCTGAATGGCGGCGGCAGCGGCCGCGGTACCGAGTTCCGCCAGTTGTCGGCCGACCTGATCAAGAGCGTCGATGTGGTCAAGGGCTCGACCGCGGACATGGTCGAAGGCTCGCTTGGCGGCGGCATCATCGTCACCACCCGCACCGGTCTCGACTTCAAGGAGCCTTTCGCGTCGGTGCGCGTGGCGGGCCAGCAGAACAGCCTGAACAAGAAGTGGGAACCGGACACCAACGTGATCCTGTCGCGCAAGTTCTTCGACAACCGCCTGGGCCTGATCCTGAACGCGGGCAAGTCGACGGTGAACAACGAGCAGCACCAGCAGCAGGTGGCGACCAGCCAGGCAGCCGGCTATTTCCGCCTGCTCGATTTCGACAACTCGCCGGAAAAGACCTTCACCTATAATCCATCGACGCTCAACCTGGCGGATTCGGCCGCCACGCGTCCGTTCGCTACTGCAGGCAGCTGGAAGTCGGACAGCCCGCAGCAAGTCCTCGACAAATCAGTCGCGGCCAAGACCAAAGCGGATTGCTATACGGCGTTTCCGCAGCTGAGCGCCGCTTCGCCCGCGCTCGCGGGTTTTGGCGCGAATGACAGGAACACGGCGATCAATGCTCAGCAGAACGCGGTGCTGAGCTGCCTGAACCAATGGAACGATTACACCCCCTCGCTGGTCCGTAATCGCATTACGACCCAGGAAGAAAAGCGCCAGAACCTGGACCTGCGCGCCGACTTCAAGGTGAACAACGAGCTGACCGTGTACGTCAAGGGCAGCTATACCAAGTACCGGGCCGACAACAAGCAGACCTACTTCAACCTGGGTAACGTCGCTACCAACACCACCAACAGCTTCGTCGATACCAATGGCGTGCGCGCGCTCAGCAATGCCGGGCGCAACTCCAACTATTACCTGTATCCGAACGCCAGCTATCTCGGCAACGTCGGTTTGATACAGGGAGCCACCGCCAACGTCGATCCCTCGTCCGTCGTGGTCGACGCCAGCCACCACGTGACCAGCATGACGCTGACCAATGGCTCGGCCAGCCTCGACCAGCTGCACGACATCTCCAATGTCGTCAACAAATACTTCCAGACCGGCGGCACCTGGACGCGCGGTCCCCTCAAGGCGGAATGGCTGATCGGCGATGCGAAGTCGGACTTCGAGCGCGAAAGCCGGCGTACGACCTTCTCGCAGTACTACGGCAATGCGACGATGAGCATCCTGCCGAACGGCACCTGGAACTATGCCTTCCCCGCCAATTCGACCTTCGACATGCGCAACCCGGCCGCCTACGTGACGCTGCAGGCACCGGTTGCCACCAGTGCGGTCACGGCCGGCCAGCGCGACGGCGCCAGCTTCATCAAGTCGATCCCGGCCTACACGGCGACGCAGTCGCCGGCGCTGAGCTACTCGTCGCCCCAGCTGACCTACACCCCGAAGGCACGCGATACCGAAGAGCGTACGGCCAAGCTCGACCTGACCTATGCGGTGCCGGACACGATCCCCTTCATCACCCGCTTCAAGACCGGCTTCAACCTGCGCGATACCTTCGTCAACGAATACAACGGCGCCGCCTTCCTGGCCAGCACCAGTCCCTTCGTCGTAGTGCCGCAGAGCGCGATCCGCAGCACCCTTGTCGGCTGCCAGGATACCCCCGGTTCGCTGGCGGCGGGTGGCAACAAGTGCCAGTACGGCTTCGTGCCGAGCAACACCTACAACAGCTCCAATTCGGGTACGGTGTACGTGACACCGTCACAGCTGGCCGACATCATCGGCCAGTCCCTGGGCGGCAATGCCACGCCGACGGCCTTCTTCAACGGTTCGAGCGTGGCACCGACCGGCATCCTCAGCAACTGGCCGACGATCGACGTCGACAAGGCATTCGCCTTGACCGGCGTGCCCGGGATGAACATGGACTGCCTGCACAGCTGTGTCGGCAGCGACGGCAAGACCTATAGCGCCCCCGTTTCGAAAATGAAGGAGCGCTCGGAAGCGGCCTACCTGATGGCGGACTTTAACTTCGACCGCATCCCCTTCACCAGCCGTTCCTTGCCTTTCGGCCTTGAACTGGAAGGCAACCTCGGCTACCGCTACGTCCGCACCAAGGTGAGCGGCACCGGTACCATGACCTTCACGTCGATCACCAAGAACGCGAACTTCAAGCCGTCCAACCCGACCGATGCCGGTGGCGTCGATACGGCATCGATCACCACCAACACCGCCGTCAACGCCACCACCCACGATTTCTTGCCGATCTATAACCTGGCGATGTGGATCGTGCCGGACAAGCTGGTGCTGCGCTACAACCGTGCGCGCACGGTGGCGCGTCCACCGGTCGGTAACCTGCTCGCACAGGGTACCTGCATCTACGACGAGCGCAATGACGATGACAATGTGGACCAGCGCTGCTCGTCGACCATCGGCAACCCGGCCCTGCTGGCGCAGAAGAACCTGAACCAGAACTGGAGTGCGGAATTCTATCCGAACAAGGATACGATGGTGTCGCTCTCCTACTTCAAGCAGAAGGGCCTGGTGGGCGCGTCGATCGTGCAGAGCAGCTCGGGTGCGCTCGGCCTTGATGTCATCGATCCGGTCACCGGGGTCGCCCTGGGCGAACTGCCTTACGACTACAACACCTACATGAACGGGGTGCCGACCACACGCACGGGCTGGGAACTGAACACCAAGACGGCATTCACCTTCCTGCCGTCGGTCCTGCGCTACACCGGCTTCGACGCCAACTACACCAAGCTGGCATCGGTGACCTCGACCCAGAACTTCGTCGACTTGTTGACTGGTGCCGCACTGCCGCCGCTGCGCGAGTCGAAGTTCCAGTACAACTGGGCCTTCTGGTACGACGATGGCCGCCTTGCCGCGCGCGTGGCGGTGCAGGGCGTGGCGCCGTTCTTCAACAATATCGCGGGCAGCAGCGGCAATTACATCAACAACTATCCGAACGCCAGCGGCAATACCCGCGCACCGGCCTACAACCCCGGTTCGCCGAACTTCAGGGATGCCACGCGTTACGTCGATGCGAAGATCTCGTACAAGATCACCCCGAACATCGAAGTCTTTGCGGAAGGGCGCAACCTGACCAACGCGACCACCAGCAACAGCCAGGGAAGCTACGTGCCATTTTCAGACGGCACGTCGAGCATCCTGGACTACAGCTTCTCCGGCCGCCGCTTCATGGCCGGCGCAAACTTCCGCTTCGGCGGCTGACCGGCGACCTGATCGATCCATGCGCGGCGGGCGCATGGAATGATGTCCTAGCGTCTCACCTGGCGTCTCCATTGTGCCGGCCATCTCCACGGCCGGCATTTTTTTTTGCTTCGATCACGCGCCTGATTCTTTGCGCGGGCCTCGCAAACACCGCGCGTGGCTCACCTAGAATGGCCGCAGAGCCGTCATGACAGCCGGCCGCCAGAGACGAGCATGGAGCCAAAGATGCAAACCATTCCAACGCGCTGCGCCAGCGCAGTCGCCGCCGCACTCGCACTTATCGCACACGCCGCGCTTGCACAGGAAGTGCCGCCGGCCGGAGCCGGCGCACCTGCACAGGCGGTGCCTGCCGAGCCGCAGGCCAGGCAGCGTGCTGCCTTATCCCGGCATGTCGAAGTACAGCTACAACCTGTCGCTGTGGTACGACCGCGGTCCGCGGAACGCGCGCGTCGCCTGCAATTTCCGCGACCGCTACTTCACCGGCGGGAACGACGTCTCGAGCAATCCGGTGTTCCAGGAAAACACCGACTTCCTAGACGCCAAGCTGCAGCACCGCTACAACGACCACGTCACCTTTTCGATCGAAGGCAAGAACCTGACCGACCAGGCGCAGACGACGGACGCCGGTGATCTGTTCCGCGTGAACGAACTGGCGTGGTCGGGACGGCGCTACTTCGTGAGCGTGTCGATCAAGAACTGAGCATCGGAGGAGGCGGCATGGTGCGAACAATCTGGCTGGCGGCGGCATTGTCGCTCGGGGCGCCGGCGAGGGGGGCCGAGGTGGCCTTTCACAATCCGCTGGTGCTGCAGCGTGCCGACCCGCACGTTACCCTGCAGCCCGACGGCTGGTACTACTACACGGCGACGGTACCCGAATACGACCGCATCGAGATCCGCCGCGCACGCACCCTCGACGAGCTCGGCAAGGCCGAAGCGCACGTCGCCTGGCGCAAGCATGCCCGCGGCGAGATGGGCGCGCACGTCTGGGCGCCCGAGATGCACCGCATCGACGGTAAATGGTATATCTACTTTACGGCGGCGCCGGCGGAGAAAATCTGGGAGATCCGCCTGTACGTACTGGAAAATCCTTCAAATGATCCGTTCCAGGGCGCGTGGGTGGAACGCGGCCAGTTGAAGACCGGCTGGGAATCGTTTTCGCTCGACGCCACCACCTTCGCGCATCGCGGCCAGCGCTACCTGGTCTGGACCCAGCGCGCACCCGACGGCAGCCGCGGCACCAATATCTACATCGCCAGGATGGACAGTCCGCTGTCGATCGCCGGGCCGGCCACGCTGTTGACCCGGCCCGAGCATGCCTGGGAGAAGGTCAAGTACGAGGTCACCGAAGCGCCGGCCGTGCTGGCGAAGAACGGCCGCGTGTTCCTGACCTATTCGGCCAGCGCCACCGACGCCAGTTATGCGATGGGCATGCTGACGGCGCGCGCGGACGCTGAGCTGCTCGACGCAAAGTCCTGGACCAAGTCGCCGCAGCCGGTGTTCAAGTCCAGCGACGCCAACCGCCAGTGGGGCCCGGGTCACAACAGCTTCACCACCACGCCGGACGGCAAGACCGACGTGCTGGTCTACCATGCGCGCAGCTATCGCGACATCGCAGGGGATTCGCTGCACGATCCGAACCGCAATACGCGGGCGCAGGCGATACATTGGCAGGCGGACGGCACGCCGGATTTCGGCGAGCCGGTGGCGGATGCACCGCCAGCGAGCCCTTGATATGCCGGTGCGCTCGAGCGGAAACGTCGGTCAGGACTTGGCGGCGCAGGACTTGCCGCCTTCGCCGTGGAAGCCCTTGGCCCTGGCGTCCGCTTCGGCCATGTACTCGCCCTTTTTGGTCTTGCCGTAGTATTTTCCGCCTTCGCAGTGGTACACCTTGCTCGAGGTATTGACCCATACCTTGCCATTGCCGCCGCCCGCTGCCTGATCCAGCTGCGCGGTCTTGGCGCCGGCAGGCTTGGCCGGCGTGGCTGCCGCGGGGGCCGCAGGATGGGCGGCGTGGGCGCTTGTGGCCGCCGGCGCATTGGGCGCGAGCGGGTTGGGCACGGTCGTGGTTTGTGCGAACACGGGCAGGGCGGCGAGCAGGCCGACGGTGGCGATCAGGGATTTGAAGCTCATGCGTTTTCCAGAAAAGCCACGGACATACGTGGATACCGGTTCAACGCGGCAGACCCGATGCGGTTGACATAAACGACGCCGGCCAGCCCGTGCATATGGCTGGCAGGCGCGCTTCAGTACTTGCGGCGTCAATACTTGTAGTTCAGGCCCACCACGAACGACCGCCCGGAATGCACGTACAGCAGCGTGTCGTTACGCTGGGTATCGCGCCCGTAGCGCAGCGGCGTGTCGGTCAGGTTCTGGCCCTCCAGCGACAGGCGCAGGGCCGGCGTCAGGTTGTAGGACAGGCTCATGTCGATGTTGGTCGACCCATCGACGATGGTGTAATCGTGGCCGCTGACGTCGCCCAGCACCGCCAGGATGTAGCTGGAGCGGTGCGCGGCCGAGACGCGCGCGCTGAACTTCGCATCCTCGTAATACAGCGTGAGGTTGTGCGTGCGCGGCGACAGGCCGGTGAAGTCCGCCACCTGGGTCAGCTGCTCGTTGGCCGGCGTGGCCGGATTGTCGACACGGGTGATGTAGGTGATCTTCGACTTCACGCGGGTCGCATTCGCCAGGAGGCCGAAGTTGCTCCAGAAGCCGGGCAGGAAGCTGAACGGCGCCTGCAGGTTGAATTCATAGCCCTTGAGCGGACCGCCGGCCGTGTTCACCTTGCGGTTGACGTTGACTTCCGTGCTCGGCAGGGTCTGGCAGATCGGTGCCCCGGTGAGCGAGCAGCCGTTCAGGATCAACAGCTCGTCGGGCAGGCCGAGCGTGTTGTAGGGCACGCGCTCGTTGACAGTCTGGATGAAGCTCTTGATGTCCTTGCGGAAGTGCCCCAGCGAGACCATGGCGTTCTTCGCGTAATACCATTCGGCCTGCAGGTCGTAGGTCTTGGCGCGGATCGGGTCCAGGTTCGGATTGCCGATCGAGACCGACTGCGAGATCGGCGATACGGTCGCGTTCGGGGCCAGGTCTGTGTACTCCGGGCGGGACAGCGTCTTGCCGGCCGAGAAGCGCAGGAACACGTCCTTCGGCAACTGGGCGGTCAGGTTGAGCGCCGGCAGCCAGTCGCGGTATTTCTTGGTGCCGCTGTTCGGCTGCAGCTGGCCCTGCACGTTGATCAGGGCCATCGACGTCGCCTTGGTCTCGGCGCCGCGCACACCGACGTTGCCGCGCCAGGTGATGTTCCAGAAATCGTAGTTGAAGTCGACCATGCCGTACAAGGCGTCGATCTTCTCTTCGACGCCGCGGTTGGTCTGGGCCAGGACGTTGTACTCCGAGCCCGGCACCGCCGCGCAATGGCATTCGATGTTGTACACGCCGAGGAACTTGTTCAGGTCGACTGCGGCCCAGGACGAGGGGACGCCGCTGCCCCCCAGGCCGGAACCGAAGCCACTGATCTGGCGCGAAATGTCTCCCATGCTCACGCCGGCCGGCAGCGTCAGGCCATTGGCGCTGTTGCCGATCTCGTAGTTGGTCCAGGTGTTCTTGCGCTTGGAGAGGCCGAAGTGCGCGTTCAGGTGGTCGCTCAGTTCCCAATGCAGGTTGGCGGCGTGGGTCTGCAGCTTGTTGGTGGTGTCCAGGTAGCGGCCGACGAACATGCCGCGCACGTTGCCGGCGGCATCCTGGGTGTTGAACTGGAAGTTGTTCGGGTCGGTGATGTCCATGCCGAAGTTCAGCGCCGGCACGTTGCGGTCGTTGCGGAAGTCCCAGGAGAAGCCGTTCACGTTGGGCGCGTCGAACTGCACGGTGGCGCGCATCGGCTCGTTCAGGTTGGAGTTCGAATTGCCGGTCATGAAGTCGACCTTGACCTTGTCGCTGAAGCGGTGGCTGCCGGACAGCACGTGCTGGCGGAACTTGGTCGTGTACACGTCCAGCAAGCCCTCGGAGCGCACGTCGACGCCGTTGAACTTGCCGTAGTCCCAGCTGCCCTTGTCGTCGAAATGGGCGTCCAGGATAGAGGTCTGGGGCTTGCCGTTGGAGCCCAGGTTGCGGCCGAAGGACACCGCCGAGATGTAGTTGTCGTAGCGCTCGTTGGCGAACTTGCCGTACATGAGGTCGAGATTCAGCTCGCTGTCCGCATTCTTCCACTGCCAGCTGTTGGTGATGCCGGTGCGCTCGTAATCGGTCTGCGAGCGGCGGTAGCGCGGGATGCGCGGGTGGAAAGCGCCCGAACCAGCGGCCGGACTGGCGACGGTGCCGCCGTAATCGTCGGTGCGGCCCATCACGGCGTTGTAGGCCGTCGGGTCGGTCGCACGCGGCATGCCTGTCCCGCAGGTAGTCGGTGTGACGCCCTTGACCGGATCGTTGGCCGGGTTCTGCCGTGCCGCGCCCACCGGCGAGCAGAAGCCACCGTCATTGCTGGCGCTGAGGACCTCCACCGCTTCATAACCCTCCTCGGTGGCGCGTCGCTTGGCGTAGGCGCCGGACAGCAGCACGCCGACCTTGCCGTAGGCGGTGTCCCAGCGGTTGGAGGCCAGGGCGGTGATGCGGGGCTGGGTCTTGCCGCTGAGGGAGTTGTACATCTCCTGGCCCCCGATGCTGAAGGTGCGGCCCTTGTAGTCGAAGGGGCGGGCGGTGCGCAGGTCCACCGTGGCGCCCAGCGAGCCTTCCTCGATCGCGGCCTCGGAAGTCTTGCGCACTTCCAGGCTGTTGAACAGCTCGGACGCGAACACGGAAAAGTCGAAGCCGCGCCCGCGGTTGGTGCTGCCGTTGATGTCGGAAGCGCCGGTCGCCGCCACGCCCTCGATGCCGTTGATGCGCACGCGCGTGAAGCCGGCGTTCAAGCCGCGCACCGTGATCTGCTTGCCCTCGCCGCCGTCGCCGCGCGCCAGCGCCACGCCGGGCACGCGCTGCAGCGACTCGGCCAGGTTCGCATCCGGGAACTTGGCGATGTCCTCGGCCTTGATGACGTCGACGATGCCGTCCGAATTCTTCTTGGTGTTCAGCGCGCTGTTCAGGCTGGCGCGAAAACCGGTAATGTTGACGATGTTTTCGGGCTGCTTGACGCTCGCAGCCTCGGCTTGCGGCGCGCTTTCCTGAGACTGGGACCGGGCCGGAGTCTCGGCCTGGTCTTGGGCGCGGGCCTGGACCGTGGCCAGCATGGCCAGCACGCCGAGGCTGACCAGGGTAAGGCGCTGACGCGGGTGCGTGGGTGGGACCTTGTTTCTCATTGTTCGATGTCTCCATTTTTATTGTGGGAAGTCGTCACGAACGAGAAGCCGCTTCTGGCGAAGCCTGGATCCGAAGCCAAAATCAACGGCGGCTCGGCCGGTATTGACGGAGCGATGGTAGCGCCATCGACGGGCGGAAGTGGTAACGCTACCTTGTACCGCGGTAATAATCATGTTGTTGAGCGCTTGCATGGCGTTTCACCAACAACTTGCGCATCGCGGTGACAATGGGCGACCAACAATATGGAGACTGCCTGTGCCTAGCTTCCCGTCGCGCCCCTGGGCCTCGATGCCTGTCCTGCTGGCCCTGGCCGGCGCCGCCCACGCGCAGGAGCTGGGCATCCCGCAAGCCTCCGATGCCGCACCCGTCAAGGCCGCCAGCCCGCGCGCGGCCGCACCTGCCGCCGCCGTGCAGGGCAAACCGAAGAAAGTCACCTGGGACCAGTATTCGCTGATGGTCGACGGCAAGCGCATCGTGGTCTGGTCCGGCGAGATCCATCCCTTCCGCCTGCCGAACCCCGCACTGTGGCGCGACGTGATCCAGAAGATGAAGGCACTCGGCTTCAATGGTGTCTCCTTCTACTTCGACTGGGCCTACCACTCTCCCAGGCCCGGCGTCTACGATTTCACGGGCGTGCGCGACATGGACCGGCTGCTGCGCATCGCCGAAGAAGAGGGCATGTACGTGATCGCGCGGCCCGGTCCCTACGTCAACGCCGAACTGTCCGGCGGCGGCTTCCCCGGCTGGATGTTCCGCAACCGCGCCGAAGCGCGCACCGACGACCCGGTCTATCTGGCAGCGGCGGACGAGTGGCTAGGCCAGATCAACGCCATCATCGCGCGCCACCAGGTGAGCAACGGTGGCGGCAGCGTCATTGCCTACCAGCTCGAAAACGAATTGGGCAAGGTCGAACCGAAACACGTGCGCGCAATGGAACACATGGCGGCCAAGGTACGCGCCGATGGCATCAGCGTGCCGCTGTTCCACAACGCCGCCGGCCGCCTGCCGGACTGGGTGCCGAAGGCGTCGAGCGCGTCCTGGGCCAACACCGGCCCCACCGGGCTGTACGCCTTCGACGGCTACCCGGGCGGCACCTGCAACGTCCATGCCGATCCGTCCGGCCCGGCACGCGCGCCCGACTGGGGCATCTACGGCAAGGCCGGGCCAAAGGCCGGCTCCTTGACTTCACCCAGCACGCCGGGCTTCGCCGCCGAACTGGGCTCCGGCTGGTTCGACTACTGGGGGTCGAACGGCACCTACAACTGCACCGCCGAGCGCCAGGGCAAGGGCTACCAGCGCGTGTTCTACGGCACCGATCTGATCAACCGCATCACCATCCACAACCTGTACATGGCCTTCGGCGGCACGTCCTGGGGCTGGCTGCCGGGGCCGATCGTCTACACCTCCTACGACTACGGCGCGCCGATCTCGGAAGACCGCGGCCTGCGGCCCAAGGCGCTGGCGCTCAAGCAGCAGGGCATGTTCGTGCAGGCGGCGCAGCCCGTGCTGGCGCAGATGGACAAGGGACCGGAGATCAAGACCTCGTCGCAGCAGGTCCGCGTCTACCACAACGTCAACCCGGCGCTCGGCGCCCACGTGCTGTTCGCCGTCCACCAGCCGTCCAACCTGCTGAGCGACGACCGCTTCAGCTTCGACCTGGCAACGCGCGACGGCAGGTACAAGCTGAGCGCGCGCCTGAACGGGCAGGACGCCAAGATGCTGTTGGCCGACGTCGATTTGCAGCGCCAGCACCTGGTCTATTCGACCTCCGAGCTGCAGGTGCAATTCCAGCAGGGCGCACGCGACCTCGTACTCCTGCAGGGGCGCGACGGCGAGGACGGCGAGACCGTGCTGCGCTACACCGGGGCGCCGAAGGTCGAGGTCCTGGCGGGCCGCGTCGCTGCGCATTACGACGCAGCCAAGGGCGACCTCGGGCTGCGCTATACGCACGAAGGACTCGCACGCGTGCGCATCAGCGGCGGTGGCCGCGCGCCGCTGCTCCTGCTGCTGGCCGATGAAAAAACCAGCCAGCGCTTCTGGACCGCGGACACCGGCGCCGGCCGCCTGCTGCAGCTGGGTGGATCGCTGCTGCGTTCCGCGCGCGTGGAAGACGGCCGCCTGGCTCTGACCGGCGATACGGTCGAAGATGGCGCGTTCGAGTTGTGGGCACCGGCCGTCTCCACGGTCAGCTTCAATGGCGCGCCGCTGACGACCACCGCCCAGCCGGACGGCAGCCTGCGGACTAGCGTGGTGAGAGGCCCGGAGGCGATCAAGCTGCCCGACCTGGCGACGCTGGTCTGGACCCGCCGCATGGACAGCCCGGAGGCGCAGCCGGGCTTTGACGACAGCGCATGGGTCAAAGCAGACAGCCGCGCCTCCGCCGCCCAGACCTGGACTCTGCCGGAACGCGGCCAGCCGACACTGGCCATGAGCGACTACGGCTTCCACCATGGCGACGTCTGGTACCGCGGCCGCGTCGACATCAAGGCGGGCGGGGCGTACCAGCTCGATTTATTCTACGGCGGCGGTGGCGGCGGCATGATCCAGGTGTGGATCGACGGCCGCTTCGCCGGCCAGCACGAACTGGACACGGGCCGCGCCTTCCCCGAAACCACGGACAGCTTCAAGATCGCGTTGAATGCGCTGACGCCAGGCGCGCACACCATCGCGCTCATGGTGCGCAACAACTCGCACAACTGGGATTTGATGGCCGATGACGCCCACCGCGAGGCGCGCGGCCTGATCGCGGCATCGCTGTCGGCGCGCGCTGGCCAACGCTTCGGCATACCGATCGCATGGCGCATCCAGGGCACGCGCGGCGGCGAGGACGCCATGGACAAACTGCGCGGGCCGCTCAACAACGGCGGCCTGTACGGTGAGCGCGAAGGCTGGCACTTGCCGGCATCGGGCGACGCCGGCTGGAGCGCGGCAAGGCCGGATGCGGCACCGCCGTCCGCCGGCACCTACTGGCTGCGCACGCGCGTCAAGCTGGACCTGCCGCAGGGCCACGACGTCCAGCTCGGCCTGGCCTTCGGCGACACCTCGAGGCCGCGCTCGGCGCGCGAAAACCGCGCGCTCATCTTCGTCAACGGCTGGAACATGGGGCAATTCGTGGCCCACATCGGGCCGCAGCGGGTGTTCGTGATCCCGCCGGGGATCCTGGACCCCGAGGGGGAGAACACGATTGCGCTGGCAGTGACGACTGACGGTGGACCGGAGAATGCGCTGGAGCCGGTGAAGCTGGTGACGCTGCGTGTGGCGCGGGGCGGCGTAGCGCCGGATGGCATGTTCCAGGCGCAGGTGTCGTCCAAATGAGACGGGTACAGTGTCATACAGTTCAGGTGATGCAAAGGCGCCCCGGCGCGGGCGCCTGGATGGAAGCCTGGCTTGACGCTGTCCTCACACAGCGCAAGCCGGCACCGCCTGCAAGGCATCGTGCCAGCGCCGGCGATAAGCGCTCAAGCCATCCACGGCGCGCGCCGCGACGACGGTGCTCGACCCGGGCGGGATGCCATCCCGGTAACGCAGCATCCAGCCACCGCAGGTCGTCCCGCTGGCATCGCCCGAATACCTCACCGCCTGCTGTGGACGCAGGCTGGCCAGCAAGGGCCCGAACCACGGGTTCGCGGTAAAGCTGCCTTCCACCGCCAACGGACCGGCCGCTCCCAGCGCATCCAGGCAGTAATCGGTCATCAGCACGCAATACAGGGTCGCCAGCGCATAGCGTTCGCGCGCATCGCGCGGCGCCGGGCCATCGATGGTGCCGGTGCGTCCGGCGAACGGTCCCCCGGTGGCGGCGAAGCAGGGCAGCGCCATGGTCCCGCGGCGGACCAGGCGTTCGATATCCTCGATGGCGCAGGGTTCCGGCGCCGGCCCGGCCAGTTCGGCGAATTCGCGTCCGCCCATGAAGCGCATGCAGGCCACCGGATGGCCCAGCGCATTGGTATTGGCCAGCATGTCCGCCTCTTCGCGCAAGCCGTCCAAGGCGACGCCGAAGGCGGCGGCGATCATCCAGGTGCCGGTGGACAGCACCGTGCGCGGTCCGGGCCGCGCGTCCTGCGACAGGTAGCGCATCAGCGAGGCGTTGCTGTCGTGGATGCCCGACAGCACCTGGCAATGGCGCGGCAAGCCGGTGGCATCCAGCACCTCGGGACGCAGCGTGCCGAGCGAGGCCCAGGCCTGCGCCAGCGGCGGCATCAGCTCGCGCCAGCCCATGCCTTCGACCAGCGAGGAATACTGCTGCAGGTGCGGGTTCCAGAGGTCGGTGTGGCAGCCGAGCGAAGTCGCTTCGCCGACGGCGGCGCCGCACAGCCGCCAGGCCCAGTATTGCGGATACATCAGGATGTGCCGGGCGCGCGCGAAATCTTCCGGGAAGGTCTGCTGCAGCCAGGCCAGTTGGCGCCCAAGGTTCAGGCCCGCGGGCAGGGCCGGCGAACAGGTCTCGGCATAGCCGGGCCGGGCGCCGTAGTCGACGCCGGGCAGGGGCGCTTCGTAATCCAGCACCGGCAGTACCAGGCCGCCGGCATCGACCAGGGCGGCGGTGGCGCCGTGGGTCACCGGCACGATGGCCGAGACCTCGGCAAGGCCGGCGTACGCGCGGCAGGTCGCCAGCAGCCAGGCCCACAAGCCTTCGGTGTCGTGGTGCGGATAGGAGCCGTCGGTCAGCACCAGGTTGGGGCGGCGCTGCTCGGCCAGCACGCGGCCATCGGCGTCGATCAGTGCCAGCTTGGCGTTGGTCTTGCCGATGTCGAGGACGATCAGCGCGTCCTTCATGCTGGCGACCATCATGCGCGCGCGCTCCGTGCGCGCAGCAGGCGCGGCAGGGCGATCGTCACCAGCAGCAGCACGCCGACCACGATGGTCATGTAGATGCCGGGGATGTTCGCCAGCGACATGCCATAGGTGGCGACGCCCAGGGTCAGGATCGCCAGCAGCACGCCGCCGATGGTGCCGGCGCCGCCGGCGATGCTGACGCCGCCCAGGATCACCATCGTGATCACTTCCAGCTCCCAGCCGGTGGCGATGTTGGGGCGGGTACTCCCGATGCGGCCGGTCAGGAAGAAGGCGGCCAGGCCGGCCATCGCGCCGGTGAGCATGAACAGCGCAAGGCGGTAGCGGTCGACCGCGATGCCCGAGAAGCGCGCCGCGTCGGGGTTGTTGCCGATGGCGTAGATGCGGCGGCCCCAGGACGTGGTGTGCAGCAGCACGGCGAAGACGGCGGCAAACGCCAGCAGCACCACGAATTCGCGCGGCACGATGCCGAAGAAGTAGCCCTGGCCCCAGTCGGCCATCAGCTGCGGATAGCCGGTAAAGGCCTTGTCGCCCAGGACCACGCTGGCCAGGCCGCGAAACAGCGAGACGGTGCCGATGGTGACGACGATGGAAGGCAGCGCGAAGCGCGTCACCAGGACGCCGTTCAGCAGGCCGCAGGCGGTACCGCAGGCCAGTGCCACCAGCGGCAGCGTGGCGGGCGGGAAGCCGGCCTGCATGGCCAGGCCCATCGCTACCGAAGACAGGGCCAGGGTGCCGGCCACCGAAATGTCGATTTCGCGGCAGATGATCAAGAGGGCCATCGGCAGCGCGATCATCGCTTTTTCGCTGAAGTTCTGGGTACCGTCGAGCAGGTTGTAGAGGTCGAGGAAATGCGGCAGCGCGATGCTGTTGACCGCGAAGACGGCGATCAGCAGCAGCGCGAGCAGGCTTTCCCAGCGTCCGAGCAGGCTTTTCAGCTTGACGGCTTCGCGGTCGAGGATGGTGTAGCGAGAGCTCGGTTTGTCCGACTGCGGCGTCGGCATGGCGGTGGTGTTCACGCTGTCTCCTGTGTATTCATATTAGTGTGCGGCCTGTTCCAGCTTGTGCAGCGGCAGGATCTGGCGGCTGCCCTTGCGCCCGCTCCGGGCGTTGACCAGCACCGCCGCCAGGATCACCAGGCCGGTCAGGGCGCTTTGCCAGAACGGCGACACCTGCAGCACCGGCAGCGCGTTGCCGATGACGGTCAGGAACAGCGCGCCGAGCAGGGCGCCGGTAACCGAGCCGACGCCGCCGGCGATGCTGACGCCGCCAATCACGCAGGCGGCGATCACGGTGAACTCGAAGCCGTACGCGACTTCCGTGTAGGCCACCGCGTAGCGCGCCACCCACAGGTAGCCGCACAGGCCGGCCACCAGGCCGGACAGGCCGTAGGTCCACAGCAGACGCCGCGGGGTCGGGATGCCGATGTAGCCGGCGCATTGGGGTGCATTACCGATGGCGAACAAGTCGCGTCCGAAGCGGGTGAAGCGCGACAGGAACAGGAACAGCGCGAAGGCCGCCGCCGCGATCCATACCAGGTGCGGCAGGCCGAGGAAGCGCGTCAGCGGGAAGGCGACGAAGTCGGCGGGCATCTGGTGCGCCGAGACCCAGGTGCCGCCGGACAGCACGAACACCAGGCCGCGGTAGACACTCATGGTGCCGAGGGTGATGACGATGGGCGGCAGCCCCAGGTAGCCGATCAGCCAGCCGTTGATGAGACCCAGCACCAGGCCGGTGAGCGTTGCCATCAGCACCACGGCCAGCAGCGGCGCGTCCGGATTGTGCGAAGCCAGCATCGCCGCGACCATGCCGGACAAAGCCAGGTTCGACGCCACCGACAGATCGACGCCGCGGGTGACGATGACCAGCATCTGGGCCAGGGCCAGCATCGCCAGCAGCGTGCTGTCGGTGACCAGGTTGGCCAGCGAGCCGGCGCTCAGGAATACCGGGGCCTTGACGCCGACCGCCAGTACCAGGGCGACGACCATCAGGGCGAGCAGGGGCTCGCGTTGAAAAACCTGTTTCATGCTGCGTTTTCCTCTCGTTCTGAGGCCAGTTCGATGCCGGATGCGGCGGCGACCACGATCTCCGGCGTGGCCTCGCCGCGTTCGAACACGCGCCGCACATGCCCGTGCTGCATGACCACCACGCGGTCGGCCAGCCCGAGTACTTCCGGCAGCTCCGACGACACCAGGATCACCGACAGCCCGCGCGTCACCAGCTCGCTGATGAAGCGATGCACCGCCGCCTTGGAGCCGATGTCGATGCCCTTGGTCGGTTCGTCCAGGATGATTACTTTCGGGTTCGTCGCCAGCCATTTGCCCAGCACGACCTTTTGCTGGTTGCCGCCGGAGAGCTCGGACACGTGTTGGGTCAGGTGGCTGGCCTTGAGTTCCAGCTGCTCGGCGAAGTGGCGCGCGATCTGCGTCTCGCGGGCGCGGCGGCCGCGCAGGAAAAAGCCGATCTTCGACAGGACGGGCAGCGAGATGTTCTGCATGATCGGCATGCTCAGGTGGGCGCCGTGGTGCTGGCGGTCTTCCGGCACGTAGGCGATGCCATGGGCGATCGCTTCGCTCGGCGTGTGGATCGTGACGTCCCTGCCTTCCAGGCGCACGGTGCCGGTGACGCCGGCTGTCATGCCGAAGATCGCCTGCATCACTTCCGAACGGCCGGCGCCGACCAGGCCGTAGAAGCCGAGGATCTCGCCGCGGCGCAGGGTGAAATTCACCTTGTCGAATTCGGTCGGGTGGCTCAGGTCGCGCACTTCCAGCAGCGGCCCACCGATCTCGGCCTGCGCCTTCGGATAGGCGTCGTGGACAGCGCGACCGACCATCAGCGCGACCAGCTCGGCCTCGGTGATGGCGGCCAGGTCGCCGTCCGCCACGAACTTCCCGTCGCGCAGAACGGTGTAGCGGTCGGCTACTTCGAAGATCTCGTCGAACTTGTGCGAGATGAAGATGACGGCGGTGCCGCTGGCGCGCAGCTGCGCGATGATGCGGTACAGCTCGCGGATTTCGCGCTGCGACAGGGCGGCGGTCGGCTCGTCCATGATTACCACGCGCGCATCCTGCGACAGCGCGCGCGCGATCTCGACGAAGTGGCGCTGCGCCACCGACAGGTCTTTTACACGCGCCCGTACCGGCAGCGCGACTTCCAGGCGCGCGAACAGGGCTTCGGCCTCGCGCTCGATGCGTTTCCAGTCGATGCGGCCGCCGGCGCCGGTCGGCTGGCGGCCGACGTAGATGTTTTCGGCCACCGAGAGTTCGTCGAACATCACGGTTTCCTGGTGCACGGCGGTGATCCCGGCCTCCATCGCGGCATGCGGGCTGTCGAAGGCGACCGGTTTGCCGTCGAGGTGGATGCTGCCGGCGTCGGGACGGTAGATGCCGGTGAGGGTCTTCACCAGGGTCGACTTGCCGGCGCCGTTCTCGCCGATCAGGGCCATGACTTCGCCGGCGCGGATGGTGAGGCCGACTTCGTTGAGGGCGTGGATGCCGTTGAAGCGTTTGCAGATGCCGGTCAGTTGGAGGACGGGTGTCCCGGCGGCCGGTGTGGCGTGCTGGGGTGGGGTGGTGGCTTGGGTGACTGGCATAGGAGTATGCGATACAAATTGGTTTCGTCGTACTAGGGCTGGCACTCGATCAGATAGCGGCGACAACGCGCCGCCAGCCGTCAGAACATCTTCGCAAACTTCTCAACGTTCCCACTGTCGTAAGTGAACGGCGGCCCCAGAGCCGCTTCGCCCTTGTCATCCAGCGTCACCTGCCCCAGGCGGCCCACCGAGATGGTGGCGCCCGGCTTGGCCGCCGCCTTGCCCCGGACGAATTCGTCGGCCGCATAGGTGGCCGCGTAACCGAGGTCGATCGGGTTCCAGATCGCGAATTCCTTGACCGCGCCGCTTTTCACGTGCCCCGCCATTTCGGACGGCAGCCCCAGGCCGGTCACGTGCACCTTGCCGACCAGGTGCTCATCGACCACCGCCTTGCTGGCGGCGACGATGCCGACCGTGGTCGGGGCGATGATCGCCTTCAGGTCCGGGTGGCTGCGCAGCAGGCCGATGGCCTCGCGGTAGCTCTTGTCGGACTGGTCGTCGCCGTAGACCGTGGCCACCAGCTTGACCTTGGCGTATTCCGGTTTCTGCAGCACCTGCTTCATGACGCCGATCCAGATGTTTTGGTTGGTCGCCTGGGCGGAGGCCGACAAGATCGCGATCTCGCCGCCGCCATTGCCCATTGAGTTGGCCGCCATCTGGATCTGCTTCTCGCCGATGAGTTCCGCGTTGGACGGGTTCAGCTGCATCTGGCGGCCTTCGGGCGCCAGGCCGGAATCGAAGGAAATGACCTTGATCCCGCGCTGCATGGCTTTCTTCGCGATCGGTACCAGCGCGTTCGGGTCGTTGGCCGAGATGACGATGGCGTCCACCTTCTGGCTGATCAGAGAGTTAATGATCTCGATCTGGCCTTCGGCGCTCGGCGTGGTGGGGCCGGTGTAGATCACCTCGACGTTGCCGAGCTGCCTGGCCGCTTCGTCGGCGCCCTGGTGGGCGGCGTCGAAGAAGCCGTTGCCGAGGTTTTTCACGACCATCGCGATGCGGGTCTTTTCCGGCTTTTTCTCGCAGCCGGACAGGCCAGCGGCGGTGGCCACCAGCACCCCGGCAGCGGCGGCGACCATCATGAGACGCTTGATCTTGTTATGCTGGGTGCTCAATGCGATGTCTCCGTCTGGAACATGCCGGCCGCCTGCAGGTCGAACGCGGCGTTCGATTGCAGCTCGTAGGCGTTATTGAAATGGGGCGCACACAGGTTGGGCGCGACCGGGTCGGGCGCCACGGTGACGACGTTGACGCCGTACTGTTCCAGCAGCTGCACGGCACTGTCGGAGGCATTGGTATCGGTGATCACGGTGGACACCCGATCCAGGCCGCACAGGATCAGGCCGGCCTTCTTCGCAAACTTGGAGCTGTCCGCCAGCACCACCAGTTCCTCGGCCTGGCTGATCAGGCGCTTCTCGGCCTGGATGAGGAGCGGGTCCGCTTCCATCAGTCCCAGCAGCGACAGGCCGTACACGCTCATGAACATCTTGCTGGCGTAGTGGTGCTGGGTGATGTCGTTGTCGAAGGGTGACAGGATCACGTTCTGTTCGCGATAGACTTTTCCGCCCGGGACGATGATCTCGTTCTCGCTCGAGACCAGCAGCCGCTCTGCCATCAGGAAGGAATTCGTGAGGATCTTCAGCTGTTTGTCGGCCAGGAACTCGGCCATCATGAAGGTGGTGGTGCCGCCGTTGATGATGATCGTTTCGCCATCCACGCACAGCGAGGCTGCGTAGCGCGCGATGGCCCGCTTGCGCGCTGCAAAGCACTGGATGTTGTTCTGGAAGGTTTCGCTCGTGAGCGCGAACTGACGCTTTTTCGGCAGCAGGTTTTCTGCGCCGCCCCGGGTGCGCGTGAGCAGGTTGCGCGCAGCCAGCCAACTGATGTCGCGCCGAACCGTTGCCGGGGACGCGTTGAGCCATTCGACAAGCTGTTGCACCGTCGCTGACTGGTGTTCGGCCAGCAGCTTCAGCAAACGCTTGCGGCGTTTGTGATTCACCATTTTGTCTCCTCCTGATGCCGTCTGTTTTGGTTGCGGCTCGCTAAAGTCATGCCGAAAAGGAATGCTTTGCGTCTGTAAAGATTAATCAGAGTGCAAGGCAGAGTCAATCACCAATTGCTCAAGCACTTGATTATTTCTGCGACACGCCGCGTCGATACGCGCAATCCAATCAAGCACATGATTAATTCGTACTTGGTCAGGAAGTTGAGTGTTTCTGAGTTGACACTGATTGCTCCGGTGATTTCTACTTGTCCGGGTTGCCGGGGAAGCCCTTTACCAGGGGGCGCTGGCGAGGGATGTCGAGCATCGAACGTATGAAGCCACCACCGTGGCGACACATTTATAAAACGGAGACTGTCAATGAGCGCACTGAGCGAAACCAAGCCGAAAGAAGCGATTGCATCACGCTGGGATGATCAACTGGCGGCGGGGATGAGCGAACCGGAACGACTGCTGTACCGTTCGAACCTGCTCGGTTCGGACCTGCGCATCACCAACTTCGGCGGCGGCAATACCTCCGCCAAGATCATGATGGAAGACCCGCTCAGCGGCCAGCAGGTCGAAGTCCTGTGGGTCAAGGGCTCGGGCGGCGACCTGGGTTCCATCAAGCTGGACGGCTTCTCGACCCTTTACATGGACAAGCTGAACGCGCTCAAGCAACGCTATCGCGGTCTCGAGCTCGAAGACGAAATGGTCGCCTACCTGCCGCATTGCACCTTCAACCTGAACCCGCGCGCCGCCTCGATCGACACCCCGCTGCACGCCTACATCGCGCGCAAGCACGTCGACCACATGCATCCGGACTCGGTGATCGCAATCGCCGCCTGCAAGAACAGCGAGAGCATCACCGAGCGCGTGTTCGAGGGTGAACTGGGCTGGCTGCCGTGGCAGCGCCCCGGTTATGACCTGGGACTGAGGCTGGAGAAGCTGTCGCAGGAGCAGCCGAACCTGAAGGGCATCATCCTCGAAGGCCACGGCTTGTTCACCTGGGGCGACGATGCGAAATCCTGCTACGAAACCACGCTGCAAATGATCAAGCGCGCCGAGGATTGGCTGAACGCGAACATCAGGCAGCCGGTATTCGGCGGCCAGAAAGTCCAGCCGCTGCCGGCCGCGGAACGGGCCGCCGTCGCCGCCCGCCTGATGCCTCTGTTGCGCGGCAAGATCAGCAAGACGGAATACAAGCTGGGTCACTTCGACGACAGCGAGACCGTGCTGGAATTCGTCGGCAGCGCCGATCTGGGGCCGCTGGCCTTGTTGGGCACTTCCTGCCCCGACCACTTCCTGCGCACCAAGATCCGCCCGATGGTGCTGGACTTCGACCCGACCGCGCCCGACCTCGATAAACTGGTGGCCGGTCTCGACGAAGGCCTGGACGCCTACCGTGCCGACTATACCGCCTACTACGAACGCTGCAAGCGTTCGAGCAGCCCGAAGATCCGCGACGCCAATCCGATCATCTACCTGATCCCGGGCGTGGGCATGCTCTCGTTCGCGAAGGACAAGGCCACGGCGCGCATCGCCGGCGAGTTCTACCTCAACGCCATCAACGTGATGCGCGGTGCGAACGGCGTCGATACCTATGTCGGCCTGCCGGAGCAGGAAGCCTTTGACATCGAGTACTGGCTGCTCGAAGAAGCCAAGCTGCAGCGCATGCCCAAGCCGAAAAGCCTGGCCGGCCGCATCGCCCTGGTCACCGGCGGCGCCGGCGGCATCGGCCAGGCGGTCGCGCGCCAGATGCTGCAGGAAGGCGCATGCGTGATGCTGACCGATATCGACGGCGAGGCGCTGGAGCAGGCCAGGGAAGACCTGGTGAAAGCCGGCGGCAAGGACAGCGTGGCCGTCGTGCAGGCCAACATCACTTCGGAAGAGCAGGTGGCTGGCATCTTCGGCAGCACCGCGCTGCAATTCGGCGGCGTCGACATCCTGGTCTCGAATGCCGGCATCGCCTCGGCCGCGCCGCTGGACGAGACCACGCTGGAAATCTGGAAGCGCAACCAGGACATCCTGGTCACCGGCTACTTCCTGGCCAGCCGCGCCGCCTTCCAGATGCTGAAGGCGCAGCAGCTTGGTGGCAGCATGGTCTTCGTCGGTTCCAAGAACGGCCTGGTGGCCTCCGCCGGCGCCTCGGCCTACTGCACTGCCAAGGCGGCAGAACTGCACCTGGCGCGCTGCGTGGCGCTGGAAGGCGCCGAGTACGGCATTCGCGTCAACACGGTGAACCCGGACGCCGTGATCCGCGGCTCGCGCATCTGGGACGGCAAGTGGAAGGAAGAGCGCGCCGCCTCGAACAAGATCGGTACCGACGACGTCGAAGAGTTCTACCGCAAGCGCTCGATGCTCAAGCGCAGCGTGCTGCCGGAAGATATCGCCGAAGCCGTCTACTTCCTGGCCAGCGACAAGGCGGGCAAGAGCACCGGCAACGTGCTGAATGTGGATGCGGGCAATGCGGCGGCGTTCACGCGCTGAGCGTTGATTGGCGTTGCAATGATGCCAAGCTGGTGTTAATTTGGCCTGAATGGCTGATATATCAGCTTGGCCGAGCACTCGGCAGCACCATACCCATAAATAGAGAGAACCGTCGGCACGCGATGCCGGCGCACGAAGGAGACAAGAATGACGCAGATAATCGAGGCTGGCCTGGTGGCCGAGCAAAACGACAAACTGGCGGCCGGCATCCAGGCCGACTACGAAGCGCTGGGCGGCATGCTGACGCGCCGTGGCCAGGACATCGAACAGTTGACCGCCCTGGCGCAAGCCTTCAGCGTTGCCGTCCCAAGCTGGGGCGTGGGCACCGGCGGCACCCGTTTCGCGCGCTTCGCCGGCCGCGGCGAGCCGCGCAATGTGTTCGAGAAGCTCGAGGACTGCGCCGTCATCAACCAGCTGACCCGGGCCACGCCGGCCGTGTCGCTGCACTTCCCCTGGGATAAGGTGACCGACGCCGGCGAGCTGCGCGAGAAGGGCGCCGCGTTGGGCCTGGGCTTCGATGCCGTCAATTCCAACACCTTCTCGGACGCGCCGAACCAGGAACTGAGCTACAAGTTCGGCAGCCTGACCGCCACCAGCGCCGCCGTGCGCGCGCAAGCCGTGGCCCACAACATCGAGTGCATCGAGCTTGGCAAGGCCATCGGCTCCAAAGCGCTGACCGTGTGGGTCGGCGACGGCGCCAACTTCCCGGGCCAGCACAACCTGCGCGGCGCGCTCGAACGCTACCTGGAGAGCATGCGCCAGGTATATGCCGCGCTGCCGGACGACTGGAACGTTTTCATCGAACACAAGCTGTTCGAGCCGGCCTTTTACGCCACCACCATCGCCGACTGGGGCACCAGCTTTGCCGCCGCCACTGCGCTGGGACCGAAGGCCAAGTGCCTGGTCGACCTCGGCCACCATGCGCCGAACACCAACATCGAGATGATCGTCGCCCGCCTCGCCCAGTTCGGGAAGCTTGGCGGCTTCCACTTCAACGACAGCAAATACGGCGACGATGACCTGGATTCCGGCTCGATCAATCCTTTCCAGCTGTTCCTGGTCTTCAACGAACTGGCCGACGCCGCCGCCCGCGACGGCGCCGCCTTCCAGCCCGCCTACATGCTGGACCAGTCGCACAACGTGACCGACCCGATCGAAAGCCTGATGAACAGCGCGGTCGAAGTGCAGCGCGCCTACATCCAGTCCTGCCTGGTCGACCGCGCGGCGCTGGCCGAGCATCAGCAGAACAACGACGCGATGCAGGCGGCGGCGATCTTGAAACACGCATTCCGCACCGATGTGAGTCCGATTCTGGCCATGGCGCGCCTGCGTGCGGGCGGGGCGGCGGATCCGGTTGCGTGCTATCGCAACAGCGGGTATCGGGATCGCGTGGCCGGTGCGCGGCCGGCGAAGGCGGGGGCGAGTAGTAGCGGGATTGTTTGACGCGTCGCCACGTCGTCCCGGCGCAGGCGGGGACCCATGCCGAGTTTGCCTATGCCGCCATGCTTGCGTTGCGACTACGGTGCTCGGCATGGGCCCGCCTGCGCGCGGCCGACGGGTGTGATGCGCGAATGCCGCCATAACCCCGTATCTGTCACCAGGAGCCACCCCCGCATGAGCAAGCGCCCCCAGCGCATGCGCTTCGCCGCCAGCGCCGCCGCCTACGCGGCAGCCCTGTTCTGCGCGAACGTGCATGCAGCCAGCACGCCCCCCGTACCCGTCATTTCGAACACCTTCGCCGAGGTTGCGACGCGCCTCGCCAGCCCGCCCGACGATGCCAGGCCCATGATGCGCTGGTGGTGGTTCGGTCCGTCCGTCGTCCAGCCCGAACTCGAACGCGAAATCAAGGCCATGAAGGCAGGCGGCTTCGGCGGTTTCGAGATCCAGCCGGTATATCCCATGGAACTGGACGACCCGGCGCGCGGCATCCGCAACGTCCCGTATCTCTCGCCCGAATTCCTCGACGCCGTCGGCTTCGCCAACCGCACCGGCCGCGCCAACGGCATGCGCGTCGACATGACCCTGGCCAGTGGCTGGCCGTATGGCGGCCCGCACGTGGGCGTGACCGAGGCGGCCTCGCGCCTGCGCAAGGCCAGTGCAGAACTGCCGGCCGGCGCCGCCAGCGTCGCCTTGCCGCCGGTGATGAGCGGCGAGAAGCTGGTCGCCATCTTCATCGGCACGGGCGACGCGGCCGACACCACGCGCCTGCAGTCGATCGAGCCAGTCGTGGCGAATGGCCGTGCGGCGATCGCGCCGGCAAAGGAAGCGCGCACGGTCGTGTTCTACGTGGCCTCGCGCACCGGCCAGCAAGTCAAGCGCCCGGCGCTGGGAGCGGAAGGCTTCGTGCTGGACCACCTGAGCCGCAAGGCCATCGACCATCATTTGAACGTGGTAGCCGAGCCGCTGATGAAAGCATTCGGCGAGCAGCCGCCAACCGCGGTATTCTCGGACAGCCTGGAGGTCTACAACACGGACTGGACCGACGACTTCCTCGACGAGTTCCGCAAGCGCCGCGGCTACGATCTGAAACCGCACCTGCCCGCGATTTTCAGCGGCCAGGGCCCGGACGCCGCGGGCGCCCGCCACGACTGGGCACTCACCCAGACCGAACTGGTGAACGAGCGCTACCTGACGCCGGTGAACGACTGGGCCAAGGCCCACAATACCCGGTTCCGCTCGCAGACCTATGGCGAACCGGCGGTGTCGCTGTCGAGCAGCCGCCTGGTGGCGCTGCCCGAAGGCGAGGGCCCGCAGTTCCGGGAGTTCTCCTTTACCCGCCTGGCGACATCGGCCGGCCACCTGTACAAGCGGCCCGTGATCTCGGCCGAGACCTGGACCTGGCTGCACTCGCCGGCCTTTGCCGCCACGCCGCTGGACATGAAGGCCGAAGCCGACCGCATGCTGCTGCAGGGCGTCAATCTGTTCATCGGCCACGGCTGGCCCTACACGCCGCCGGACACGCCGCAACCTGGTTACGCCTTTTACGCGGCCGCCGTCTTCAACGACCACAACCCGTGGTGGAACGTGATGCCGCAGGTGACCGGCTACCTGGCGCGCATGAGTTACCTGATGCGCCAGGGCGAACCGGCCAACCAGGTCGCGGTGCTGCTGCCGAACGACGACGTGTATGCGGCCCTGGTACCAGGCAAGGTGTCGCTGTCGGCCGAGATGCACAGGCATGTCACGCCGGAACTCACCGCCCAGATCCTGGACGCCGGCCAGAACCTCGATTACGTCGATGCAGAGGCCATCCTGGCGTTGGGCGTGAAGCATCCGGTGCTGGTGCTACCGCACGTCAGCCGCCTGGCGCCGCAAGTCCTGGCCAGGCTGCAGGACCACGTGCGCGCTGGCGGCAAGATCGTCGCGGCTGGCACCCGGCCTTCGCTGGCGCCGGGACTGCAGGATGCCAGGCGCGTCTCGGCACAGGTGGTGGTGGCGTCAAACGCTTTGTTCGCGTCGAAGAACGTGCGGCTGGTCGCGGACGATGCGGAGGTCGGCGCCGCAATCAAGGCCGTGCTGGCGCCGGACCTGCAGTTGTCGAACGACGTCTCCGACGTCGGCTTCGTGCGCCGCAGCTTGGAGGACGCCGATATCTACTTCGTCGCCAACACCAGCAACCATCCGGTCAAGGCGGGTGCGCGCTTCGGCAGCAAGCGCGCAGCGGCGGCCTGGCTGGACCCCGACAGCGGTAAGCTGACACGCACATCGACTACGCCGGAACTGGACCTGGCACCCTACGAATCGCGGGTGCTGGTGTTCACCGATGCGCCGCTACCCGGCGCCGTGGAAGCGCCTCGCCGCGACAGGCCCGCCGTGCTGGCCGACCTGAGCCGGGACTGGAGCGTCAGCTTCCCCGGCGCCCGGCCGCAGGCGATGCAAGCGCTGCGTTCCTGGACCGACGATGCCGCGACCCGCTACTTCTCGGGCGAGGCGGTCTATGCGAAGGAGCTGAAGCTGAACGCCGGGGAGCTGCAGTCCCGGCGCCTGGTGCTCGATTTCGGAGCCGGTACGCCCTTGTCGATCACGCCCAAAGTCCCGGCCGGCATGCGCGCCATGCTGGACAGCCCGGTACGCGAGGCGGCCCAGGTTTATGTGAACGGCAAGCCGGCCGGCGCGGTCTGGCGTCCGCCGTACACGCTGGACGTCACGCCGCTGCTGGTGGCCGGCACCAACCGCATCGAGGTGCGCGTCGCCAACCTAGGGCTGAACGCGCGGGCAGGGCAGGCGCTGCCGGATTACCGGCTGCTCAACGTGCGCTACGGCGAACGCTTCAAGCCGCAGGACACGGAGCTGGTCAAGCCGGTGCCGTCGGGCATGCTGGGACCGGTCAAGCTGATCGCCGAAAAAAACTTGTGAGACGAGGACCGAACATGAACAACATGAAATTCGCGCTATCGGTTGCTGCGGCATGTGCCTTCGGCAGCGCCGCCGTTGCCCAGAACTTCCCGCTGCCGACGCCGGCCCAGCAAGCCATTGTCGACAAGGACACCAGCCGCCACTTCGGCGATGCGCCCGTGACGGCAGGCCCCTTGGCCACCGATCTGTCGCCGGCGCTGGAGCCGGCCGCCATCGACAAGGTGCTGCGCAAGGTCGCCGACTGGCAGCTTGCGCGCTCGCAGCCGCACTGGGACCGTATCTGGACCTCGAGCGTGATGTACGTCGGCTTCCTGGCCGCCTCGCGCGCCACCGGCGACCCCAAGTACCGCAACGCGATGGCCGAGATGGCGCAGCACTTCGACTGGCAGCTGCGTGCGCGCCTGCCGAATGCCGACGATCTCTCGATCGGTCAGGTCTACCTCGACCTGTACCAGCAGGACAAGCGGCCGTCGCAGATGGCCCTGACCAAGGCCGAGATGGACGATCTGCTGCCGTTGTCGACCCTCAGGCCGGGCGATGCGCGCATCCCCTGGTGGTGGTGCGACGCGCTGTTCATGGCGCCGCCGGCCTGGGTCAAGATGTACAAGATCACCGGCGAGCGCAAATACCTGGACTACGTGCACACCAACTGGAAGCGTACCTACGACGCCCTGTACGACAAGGAAGAGCACCTGTACGCGCGCGACGCCGGCTACATCGGCAAGCGCGAACCGAACGGCAAGAAGATCTTCTGGTCGCGCGGCGAGGGCTGGGTAATGGGCGGCCTGGCGCTGATCCTGGACGACATCCCTGCCAACGATACGCAGCGCCCGTTCTACGTGCAGCAGCTGCGCGAAATGTCCGAGAAGATCGCCAGCATCCAGGGCCCGGATGGCATGTGGCACGCCGGCCTGCTCGATCCGGCCTCGTATCCGTTGCCGGAAGTTTCGGGCTCGTCGCTGTTCGTGTACGCCATGGCCTACGGCGTCAACCGCGGTATCCTGGACGGCGCCAAGTACCGTCCCGTGATCGCGAAGGCCTGGGCCGGCATCCTGAAGAACGTGTACGCCGATGGCCGCCTGGGCAACATCCAGCAGACCGGGGCCGAACCGGCCTTCTACCGTCCGAGCTCGAGCTTCAACTACGGCGTGGGTGGCTTCATGCTGGCTGCGGCAGAGTTGAAGGTGCTCGCGGCCGGGGGCAGGCAATGAGCACCCGTGCCTTCCGCATGCAACTCAAGGCGGGGCAGGTGGAGGAATACAAGAGGCGCCATGATGCCATCTGGCCGGAACTGACGCAGGCGCTGGTCGATGCCGGCATCTACGATTACTCGATCTTCCTCGACGAGGAGACGCTGCACCTGTTCGCGGTGCTCAAGCTGCGTGAGGGCGAGACCAGTACGGCCTTGCCCGAGCTGCCGGTGATGCGGCGCTGGTGGGATTCGATGGCGCCGCTGATGGAGGTGGAGCCGGGGAACCGGCCGAAGGAGTGGGCGTTGGTGCCCATGTTTCATATGCCGTGACGCTGGCGGTTGGTATTCGCATGGTGGGCACCCCATGCCCACCATGCCCACCATGCCCCTGCGATGGCGTGATCACTTCACCGCATCCAGCAAACCCCGATCCCTCAACCATTCCTCCGCCCGCCGCGGCCACATCGACGCTGTCCCCAAGCCCTGCCGCATCCCCATCCCATGCGACCCATGCTCGAACAGAATCATCTCCGCCGGCACCTTGGCCCGAGTCAGCGCCTGGTAGAACAGGATGCTGTTCTCGACCGGCACCGTCCCGTCTTCCTGCGTGTGGATCAAGAGCGTCGGCGGCGTCTGCGCCGTGACCTGCTTCTCGACCGACATCAGCTGCACCAGCTCCGCACTCGGGTTCTTGCCCAGCAGCGCGGTGCGCGAGCCCTTGTGCACGGCCGGGCCGTCCATCGTGATCACTGGGTACATCAGCATCAGGAAGTCCGGGCGCGCGCTGACCTTGTCGAGGGCGGCGCCGGTGCGGCCCAGCGGGCTGTCGAAGAGGGTGCCGGCGCTGGCCGCCAGGTGGCCGCCGGCCGAGCTGCCCATCACGCCGATGCGGTCCGGGCGGACCTGCAGTTCGGCCGCGTGCTCGCGCACCAGGCGCACCGCGCGCAGCACGTCCTGCAGCGGTGCCGGGTGGCCGAATTCGGCCATGCGGTATTTCAGGATGAAGCTGGTTACGCCGAGGGTGCTGAGCCAGTTGGCGTATTGCTCGCCCTCGCGCGCGGTCGATGCGCGCACGTAGCCGCCGCCGGGTGCGATGATGACGGCGGTGCCGTTCGGGTGATCGACCGCGGGCGCGACGATGGTGAGGGTCGGTTCGCTGACGTTGGACGTGCTGCCCTTGTCGTTGCGCTCCGGTCCCAGGCCGCTCTTTGCACCGGGTACGCCTTCGGGCCACAATGGCAGCACCGAGTTGTTGGCGGCTGGCGCCGCGGCGTGCGCCAGTGGCAGGGCGGCGGCGAACAGCAGGGCAAGGGCGGTTTGCTTCATCTGAGTCTCCTCTTGATATGAAAGTGAATATGGTAAAGCTGAATCTGTGTTCCCTGGCGCTGGCCTGCGCCGCATTGGCCGGCTGCGCAAGCGCTCGCATCGATGCACCTGTGCCGCTGTTCGGCATGAACGGCTTCGATGCGCTGGAACTGGTCACGACGCCGGCCGGCACGATGGGCCAGGTCTTGACGGCACGCCCGGACGGCGTGATCGCGGTGGCCGGCAATCCGTCCGGTTACGTCGCGACCCGCGCCACCTACACCAATTACCGCCTGCACGCGGAATGGCGCTGGCCGGGCAAACCGGGCAACGGGGGCATCCTGCTGCACATCCAGGGCGGGCCGAAAGACCGTGTGTGGCCGCTGAGTCAGCAGGTCCAGACCAAATACGGTGCCGCCGGCGATTTGCTGCCGATGGCGGGTGCTTCCTTCGTCGAGCCTTTGAGCAGCGCGCCTGGTGCCGCCACGCCGATCAAGAGTCATACCGCCGCCGCCAGTGAACGGCCGGCCGGCGAGTGGAACAGCGTGGACGTCGTTTGCCGGGATGGGACCATCGAGGTGGCGATCAATGGCGTCGCGCAGAACCGCGTGAGCGGCGCCAATCCCGCGGACGGCAGGATCGGTATCCAGCTCGAGGGGGCGCCTTATGAGTTGCGGAATGTGACGGTTCAAGCGCTGGACTAATCGTCGGCATTAAATTACCGTCATTCCCGCTCGCGCGTGAACGACGGAGCCGGGGTCAGGGTGCCGGCCTCTTGAGCCACTCTTCCGGCACCGGCACCACCACGATGTTCATGCTCCGCCCATCCGCCGACAGCATGGCCGACTGGATCTCGATCTTGGTCCCATCCGCATTGAAGGTCGGGTGCGTGTGGTCGGCCGCGGTGGTCTTGTGGCCGGTGGTCAGCAGCAGCATCTCGCGGGTGCGGCGGTCGATCAGCCACACGCTGCGCGAAAAATCGTCGCCGACGGCCCAGCGCCCGTCGTTCGAGCCGTGCACGTGCCACAAGCCGCTGCCGGATGGCGTCTGGCCGATGATCTGCATCTGGCGCGTGCGCAGGTTCACGATGGCCAGGCCGGTCGGCTTTTCGCGGGTCCCTGCGTCGCCCCAGGCCTGGTCCTGGCCGGGATTGGCGCCGCCGACGTCGGTGGCCGGGCCGTCGACTGCGACCGCGGCACCGGCAATCTGGCGGTGGCCCATGATCGCCATCGCGACTTCGTCCTTGCCGATCACCGCCTCGTGGGTCACCCATTCATAGGACGCCTCGGGGTACAGCTTGCGCAGGCCGCTGCCGTCGGCCTTGACGGTCCAGGTGCGCTGCGGCGACTTGCCGCCGGTCTCCCAGCAGAATACGATCTCGCCCGGGTTGTACAGGTTGGCCTGGATGTGGCCGATCTGGAAGGGCACCGACACCACATGGCGGATCTCGCCGCTGCGGATATTCATCCGTGCGATCCCGTTCGGGCCGGCGCCCATGTTGCGCGGGCCGAAGTTCGGCTCGATCTTCGTGCCCGCCGCCAGGTGGCGCGCCGCTTCGGCTTTCCCGACGCGGAAATAGACCCATTCCTCGTCGGCGTCGAGCGCCATGTCGCCGCCGCCTTCCAGGCTGTCCGGGACGGTGCCGGCCACGCGCTGGTAGCTGGCGGGGGTTTTCATTTTACCGGCGCCGCTGTCGGCGAACACGCGCGCCAGGTCCACCTCGATCACCTGCAGGCCGCTGGCGCCCTTGCGCATGAAGTACAGCTTCATGGCCTTGCGCGCCAGGTTCAGCATGCCCTGGTAGCCGCCTTCGCTGACCTGCACGATGTCGCCGCTGGCTTCGTTGACGGCCATCGCCTCGTTGCGTGCGAGGTTCGAGCGGAACACGATCCACTTGCCGTCGGCCGTCCATTGCGGGTGGGTGGGGTAGATCTTGGAGTCGCCATGCGGCTGGCTGGTCAGGAAGGTGAGCTGGGTGCCCGTCACCGGGTCCTGCACGATCTTCTTTTCGGAGGGGAAGCGCTTGCCGATCTGGGCGGAGGCATCGAAGGAAGCGAACAGCAGGGTGGCGAGCAGGGCGCTCGCATGGAGACGGGTGGGCATGATGCTTATCCGCAGTGGTTAAGATGCGCCATTGTCCCAGCAGCGCAGTGCAGCAAGTTCGGGCCAACCGCTCATCTTGCTGATTCTTTGGAAGCCCTTGCGTGGCGGAGCGATCGGGCTCGCATAAAATTCAGGCTCCCTACTATATAAGAACGAGAGACGTCACATGCGCTTGTTGCCCCTCTTGTCGTTTGTCCTGGGCCTGGTCGCGACGCTGCCCGCGAGCGCCCTGCAAGCCTTGCCGTCCGCCGTCAATACGGATCCGGCGCGCGCCCAGGTGGTGCTGCCGGTACCCGCCAATCCGGCGCTGCCCTCGCTGATCCTGATCGGCGACTCCACCGTGCGCAACGGCCGCGACGATGGCCAGGGCAAGGGCGCTGCCGGCCAATGGGGATGGGGCAATCCGATCGCGGCCAGCTTCGACCCGGCCAGGGTCAACGTGGTCAACCGCGCCGTCGGTGGCCTGTCCAGTCGCACCTACCTCACCAGCGGCCACTGGGACAAAACGCTCGCCATCGTCAAGCCGGGCGATATCGTGCTGATGCAGTTCGGGCACAACGACGCGGCGCCACTGAACGATGACAAGCGTGCCCGCGGCACGATCCGCGGCGCAGGCAACGAGCAGGAGGAGATCGACAACCTCCTGACCGGAAAACACGAGACGGTACACAGCTACGGCTGGTACCTTCGCAGGTTCATCGCGGACGCGCGCGCGAAGGGAGCGACCCCGGTCGTGGTGTCGCCCATCCCGAGGAAGAGCTGGGACGAGGATGGCAAGGTCCGCCGCAACAAGGCCGACTACGCAGGCTGGGCGGAGCAGGTGGCGCGCAGCGAGCAGGCGGGCTTCATCGACCTGAACGAGATGGCGGCACGCCGCTACGACGCGCTCGGCCACGACGCCGTGATGCAGCTGTTTCCGCAGACGGCCCCCGACGAGCACGTGCACACCAACTGGGCCGGTGCCCAGCTGAATGCGCAGATCGTGGTCGCGGGCCTGAAGGGCCTGAACGACAAACGCATCGCGTCCTGGCTGAAGCTCATGGAAGACGAACGCCCGGTTGTCGACGCCAACAGTGTGCGCGACGAAGCCCCGCTCGACCTGGCGCTGCCCACCCTGTTCCTGGTCGGCGATTCCACCGTCAAGAGCGGCGGCACCAATGGCGCCATCGGCTGGGGCGAGCGAATTGCGCCCTGGTTCGACACGCGCAAGATCAATATCGTCAACGCCGCCATCGGCGGGCGCAGCAGCCGCACCTTTTACACCGAAGGCCGTTGGGACAAGGTCCTGGCGCGGCTGAAGCGCGGCGACGTCGTCATCATCCAGTTCGGCCACAACGATGGCGGCCGCATCGGCGACCCGGCGATGAAGAACCGCGCCTCGGCGCCCGGCATCGGCCCGGAGACGGTCGAGGACACGCGCCCGGATGGTAGCAAGGAACAGGTGCACAGCTTCGGCTGGTACATGGCCCGCTACGTGGCCGATGCCAAGGCGAAGGGCGCGACCGTGATCCTGGCTTCGCCGGTGCCGCACCGCGACAAGTGGCATGAAGGACGCGACTTCGCCACTTTCGCCGATTGGGACCGCCAGGTGGCGGCCGGCGGCGGTGCGCTGTTCATGGACTTGACGCTGCTGGTGGCGGATGGCTACCGCAAGGCGGGCGCAGCGAAGGTCGATACCTTCTTCGCTGATGCGCGCACGCACACGAACCTGCAGGGCGCCGACTTCAACGTCGAGCGAGTGGTTGCCGGCCTCAAGGCCTTGCCCGGCAACCCGCTGGGCAGGTATTTCTCCGACAAAGCCGTGGCTGCGAAATGATGAAAAAGTGCTTGTTGTTGGTGGCCCTGTCGGCCAGCGCAGCCGTCCCGGCGGCACCCGCCGCGGTGACGGTCAATTGGGTCGGTGACGCACCCGCTCTGCGAACCGGCGTCAGTTGGGGCCTGCCCTGGGCACAGGGCGCGGTGCGCAAGGGGCAGTCGTTTGCGCTCAAGGGCCCGGACGGCAAGCTGCTGCCCGTGCAGACCTGGCCGCTGGCTTACTGGCCGGACGGTTCGCTCAAGTTCAGCGGCTTCGCCACGGTGGCGCAGGGGGCCGGGCCGTATGTGATCAGTGCCGGCGCATCCGTCGCCGCGCCGGCGCTCAGCGTACGCCAGACGGGCGCCGGCATCGACGTGGACACCGGCGTGTCGCGGGTGCGCGTGGCCACGCGCGGCGCGGACGTGATCGCGTCGATCCGGATCGACGGCCGCGAAGTCGCCAGCCGTGGCCGCCTTGTGGGCCTGGTGCAGCAAGGCCCGGACCCGGACGAAGGCGCGATGCCGGCCCGTAGCGCCTTCGCCTCGGAGATCGAAAAGGTCACGGTGGAGCAGACCGGCCCGGTGCGCGCCGTGATCAAGGTCGAGGGCAGGCACAAGCTGGCACTGGGAGGCCGCAGCTGGCTGCCGTTCTCGCTGCGCCTGTATTTTTACGCGAACGATCCGGCCATCCACGTGGTCCACACCTTTACCTATGACGGCGACCAGCAGAAGGATTTCGTCCGCGGCCTGGGCCTGCGCTTTACCGTTCCACTGCGCGAAGACGTCTACAACCGCCACGTCGCCTTCGGCGGGCAGGATGGTGGACTGTGGATGGAAGCGCTGCAGCCGGGCGACCTGAACGCCGATCCACGCCAGGTGGCCGGGCAGAAGATCGAGGGCGGGCGCTTCTACGGCCGCCGCGACGATGAGAAGGAACAGCTGGCCATCTGGAGCGACTACAAGCTCACCCAGCCGACGCCGAACGGATTCAATATCGTCAAGCGCACCAATGCCCGGAGCACCTGGGTGTTTTCGGACAGCGGCAAGCGCGCGTCGGGCCTCGCCTTCGTCGGCGACGTGTCGGGCGGGCTTGCGCTGAGCGTCAAGGATTTCTGGCAGAGCTATCCGACTGCCTTCGACATCCGTCACGCAGATACGGAAGCCGCTGAGGTCACCGCCTGGCTGTGGTCCCCGGACTCACCGGCCATGGACATGCGCCACTACGCCACGCGCGCCCACGGTCTGCAGGCGACTTACGAGGACGTCCAGGAGGGCATGTCGCAAGCCTATGGCGTGGCGCGCACCAGCGAATTCACCTTGTACCCGACGGCCGCCGTGCCGTCCCGCAGCCAGCTGGCCGCGATGGGCAAGACGGGCGCCACGCGCGCGCTGCTGTCGGCATCCCCAGGCGCCATCCACGCCACCGGCGTGTTCGGCGTGTGGGCGCCGGTGGACCGCTCCACGCCGGCGCGCGCCGCAGTCGAAGACAAGCTCGATGCGACGCTTGCCTTTTACAGGCAGCAGCAGGATGAGCGCAACTGGTACGGCTTCTGGACTTACGGCGATTTCATCCACAGCTACAACTTCAAGCGCCACGTGTGGAACTACGACCACGGCGGCTTCGCCTGGGACAACACGGAACTCGGCACCGTGCTGTGGCTCTGGACCTCCTACCTGCGCAGCGGCCGCGCCGATTTGTTCCGCATGGCTGAAGCGTTGGCGCGCAACACGAGCGAGACCAACGTCTACCACCTGGGACCGATGCTGGGTCTGGGCTCGCGTCACAACGTCGTGAAATGGGGCGACGGCTCCAAGGAAGGCCGCATCAGCCAGGCCGCGCACTGGCGCCCCTTTTATTACCTGACCACGGACGAGCGCATCGGCGACATCATGCGCGAGCAGCTGCAGTCCGACAAGGCGATGGTCAAGTACGACCCGATGCGCCTGGCGCAGCCGGTGCTTCCGCAGGACCCGACATACCCGGGCCGCATCCGCCTCGGACCGGACTGGTATGTTTTGGCCGGCAACTGGATGACCGAATGGGAGCGCACGGGCGACAGGCGCTGGCGCGAGCGCATCGATGCCGGCGTCGATTCGATCCTGGCCATGCCCTACTGGTTGCGCTCCGGGGTCAACAACGGCTTGAATCCGGATATCGGCGGCGGCAAGATCGGCCCGCTGAAGGGACGCGGCAGCATGACCGTCGGCTACGACCCGGCCAGCGGCAAGCTGTTCCCGATTCCGGATCCGATCGCCCACGCGCAGGTGCCGGTCCTGTACAACCTGTCCACGATCCAGGGCGGCGCCCAGGTGATGTTTGAGCTGGTGCCGCTGTTGGGGCGCAAGGACTTGGCGGCGGCCTGGCTGCAATACGCACGCCTCGGCGAGGCGCCGGGCGAGGTGTTGTTGAAGGACAAGACCACCGGCAACGAAGGCGCGAACGCCGAATACGTGGAAAAGGCCCAGGGCGGCCCGCGCCTGGCGGCGTATGCGTATGCGCAAACGAAGAATCCGGCGTTTGCGAAAATCGCGGTTGCCAACATGAGCCGCTGGCGCGGTGCCAGCCCGCAGCCGCTCGCCGGTCCGGATGTGCTGAATCCGACGGGCGAGGCGGCGGGCGTATCGACCAACGATGCCGCGCAAAGCGGACTGACGATGATCGAGTCGATGGCGCTGCTCGGCGATGCGATGCCGAACGCCTTGCCGCCACCGCCACCCGCGCCCGAGCGCCGCGGCGGCAGGTGAGGGTGCGATGGTCTTGCGCCTTTCAGCCATCCTCCTCGCCATCGTTGCCGGCGCCGCTCACGCCTCGGAACCTGCCTGCGCCGAGTGGGGCCGGCGCGGAGCGCTGCTGTTCCAGGATGACTTCAACAGCCCGAGCAGCGGTCCGCCCCCGGGTTACGTCGCGGAATACGCGGCGAAACCCGGCAACGTGATCGCCAACAAGGACGGCCGCCTGCTGATCGACGTGGACAGCGGCGCCACCGTCTGGTTCGACCAGCCCCTGTCAGGCGACATCTTGATCAGCTATACGCGGCGGGTGGTGGTCGAGGGCGGCCGGAACGACCGCCTGTCGGACTTCAACCATTTCTGGATGGCGCGCGATCCGCAGGATGCGAATCTCTTCACCCGCTCCGGCAAGCTCGAGGAGTACGACAAGCTGGACCTGTATTACGTTGGCATGGGCGGCAATACGAATAGCACCACGCGCTTCCGCCGCTACGGTGGAGGCCAGCGCCTGCTGCTGGGCGAGTTTGCCGACAAGGCGCACCTGCTCGAAGCCAATCGCGATTATGCGGTGGAGATTGCGGTGTACAAAGGCTGCACACGCATGCGCGTCGACGGCCGGGATTATTTTGGCTACCGCGATTCGCAGCCGCTCACGCACGGTTATTTTGGATTCCGCACCACCTGGTCGCGCCAGACGGTCGACGACCTGAAGATCTACCGGCTCGAATGACCGAGCCGACCCAATGGAGACCCGCTTGATGACAGCACCGACCCCGCGCCTTACCTTGATTGCAGCCGCCTTGCTGTTGGCACTGAATGCCTCCGCGCAGGAAGCGCCGCCACCCCAGGAAAAAGGGCCGGCCGCCGCCGACGCCATGCTGCACGCTCTCGAGGTCAAGTACCCGACGCCGTACCGCGTGATGGACACGGCGGAGGTCAAGGCGGTGCTGGACCGCGTGTTCGCCTATTTGGATCGCACTACGCCCGCCGAGATCGTCGACAAGGCCAGCGGCGCCGTCATCACCGATTTTTCCAGGCCTGCTGCCGACGCGGTGCTGAAGCCGGGCGACTTCCGCCTGACCAGCTACGAATGGGGCGTTACCTACACTGGCATGCTGTCCGCCGCTGCGGCCACCGGCGACAAGCGCTACCTGGATTATGTCGGCAAGCGCCACGGCCTGCTGGCACAACTCACCCGCACCTACCTGCCGGTCGTGCAGGCCGACCCGAAGAATGCCCATGCGCCGATCAAGAGCTTCCTGAACCCGCACGCGCTGGACGATGCCGGTGCCTTGTGCCACAGCTTCCTCAAGGGACAGCAGGCTGGTACGGGCGTGGACTACAGGCAGATGATCGCCATTTGCGGCGACTTCGTGACGAAGAAGGAATACCGCCTGAAGGATGGCACCCTGGCGCGCGGCGGTCCGGATGGCCAGGGCGGCGTCAAGATGCGGCCGCTGCCGGACACGCTGTGGCTTGACGACATGTTCATGGGTGTGCCGACCATGGCTTACCTGGGCAAGTCGACCGGCAAGCATCAATATTATGACGACGCCGTCAGGCAGGTGCTGCGGTTCTCGCAACGCATGTTCAATCCGCAGCTCGGCATCTACATGCACGGCTACGTGGAAGGCATGCGCGACCACCCCGAGTTCCACTGGGCGCGCGCCAATGGCTGGGCCGTGATGGCGATGGTCGAGGTGCTCGAAGTCCTGCCGAAAACGCACAAGGGCTACCAGCCGGTGCTGGACCAGCTGCGCGCCCACATCAAGGGCCTGGCCGCCTACCAGACCAAGGAAGGCTTCTGGCACCAGCTGATCGATCGTAACGACACCTACCAGGAAACCTCTGCCACCGCGATCTACACCTACGCCATCGCGCGCGCCGTCAACCGCGGCTACGTCGACGCCCAGATGTACGGGCCGATGGCCAACCTGGCCTGGAACGCGGTGGCGGGCAAGGTGACGAGCGCCGGCCAGATCGAGGGCATTTGCGTCGGTACCGGCATGGCCTTCGACGCGGCCTTCTACGCCTTCCGCCCGACCAGCGTCAAGGCGGCCCACGGCTATGGCCCGACGCTGCTGGCCGGCGCCGAGATCATCGAGATGAACAAGAAGTACCGGTTCGGCCTGAACGACAGTGGTTTGATGTTCCAGGGCGTGCGCTGAGGGAGGTGCCGGGCGCCCGCGTTCCGGGCTTCAAGGGGTAGAGGGCCCGGCCCTGCGCAGGTTCTGCAAGATGGCCACCGGCACCGCGAACGCCGTGCCGTGCCGCATGCGCACCGGCGTGCCTTCGTCCGGAAAGCGCATTTGCGCGGTGACGTCTTCCCATTTGCTCAAGTCGCCGCCGCGGGCACGCAGCGCGCCGTAGTGCTTGGCCGTGTAGGCATCGTAGTAAATGATGGTATCGGTGCCGATCTGCAGCGTGGTCGGCCCTTCGGTCCACAGGCCGGACGGCGTGATCGGTGCGGACAGGGCGCCGAAAGGTCCCTGGATCGAATCGGCGCTGGCCAGCTGCAGGTATTTTTTCGGCGGCTTGCGGGTCTCGTCCTTGACCAGCAGCCAGTCGCGCCCGTGCGCGCGCAGGAAGGTCGCGTCGATGACGGAAAAGCCGGGGTCGTACAACAGGCGTGTCGGGGTGAAGGCCGCGAAATCCTTCGTGGTCGTTGCGTAGATGCGGTGGTTGTACTTGCCGTCGCCCTGGCCCTCGCCAACGGCGAACTTGCCCGGCACCGTGGACGACCAGAAGATCAGGAATTCGCCGCGCTTTTCGTCCCAGGCGATCTCCGGGGCCCAGGCGTTGAGGGCGCCCGGTTCGTTCGCCATCACCGGCAGGTAACGCTGCGCCGACCAATGCACCAGGTCTCGCGAGGAGGCGTAGCCGATGCCGTTCTCTGTCCAGCCGGCGGTCCAGACCATGTGCCAGCTGCCGTCGGGGCCGCGCACGATGCAGGGGTCGCGCATCAGCTTCGAGACGCCGACCGTTGGCTTCAGGTAGCTGGCGCCGCCATTCAGCTTGTCCCAGTGGTAGCCGTCGGTGCTGGCGGCGAGGTGCAGGCCGTCTTCGCCGTTCTTCGTGAAGTAGGCGAACACGTAGGCTTCGGCGGGTGGCATCGGCGCCCGGGTTGCGCAGGCGGCCAGCAGCAAGGGCATCAGTGCGGCGAAAAGGCGCAGCTTCATTTGTTCGCCTCGTCGCCGAGCGGGCGTTCGCGCGTCACCCGAGGGCTGGGCGGCACGGCGAAGCCGGAAAACGGATCCGGGTGGGCCGGGTCGAAACGGAAATCGTCGACCACGTAGCTAGCCACCGGCAGCCCGGCTTGCTGGATGCCGAGCACAACCGCCTTGGCCAGCTCGTAGCTGCCGTAGGAGCTGTGGTGGGTGTTATCCAGCTTGCCCGGCTGCGGCTCGGCGAAGGCGGGCATGCTGCCCTCCGGTCCGAACGCCGTGTACAGGGTCTTGCTCATCGCGTTCAGGTCGATGAAGGGTACCTTCAATTCGTGCGCGGACTGGCGCGCCGCCTCGGCATAGTCGGCGAGGGTCGGCACCAGCTTGCCGTCTTCGAAACGGCGGCGCTCCATCGGCGAGACGATCACCGGCAGGCCGCCGCGGGCGCGCACCGCATCGACGTGGGTCTTGATCTCGGCCTTGTAGGTGGTGAAGGGGCCGCCCTTGCCCTCCTTGATCTGCTTCTGGTCGTTGTGCCCGAACTGCATCAGCAGCACGTCGCCCGGTTGCATGGCGCTCAGGATCTTGTCGGTGCGGCGCCGGCCGAGGGCGTCGCGGTAAGTCTCGCCGGATTCGCCGTGGTTGGCGACCGCAATGCCGGGCTTGAAAAAGCGCGGCAGCATCTGGCCCCAGCTGTTATAGGGCTCTTCGGGCTGGTCGCAGACGGTGGAGTCGCCAAGCAGGAACAGGGTCGGCGTCTTGACCGGGACGATCGCAATGCTGCGTACCGCCGGATGGGAGCCATTGAATTCGAGCGTCAGGCGCCTATCCCAGGCCCAGGCTTCGTCCACCGTCTCGCGCGGCGCCTTCAGCTTGACCTGGCCGGCTTCGATACCCTTGGCGGCCGGGATGTCCGGCGTGCGCACGTTTACCGTGAAGCTGCGCGTGACGCTCTGGCCGGCGGCGGTTTGCACGTTCTCCAGCATCAGGCGGCGCAGTTCGGCCTTGACCGTGGTCGTGGCCGGCGCCTGGTCGTCGCCCAGCGTGACCGTGACCTGGTAGTTGCCCTGCGGGAGATCGACGCTGAAATAGAAAGGTGCATTGCTGCCGGCCCGGGTGGCGGATTCGAAGCCATAGCCGCGGCTGGCATCGTAGGCCGCGCTGGGCCCGACCGCGGTGTAGCCGGCTGGGGGCCTGGCGGGCCCGAATGCGAAACGAAACGATGCGGGTGCGGGTGCGGCGGCGCCATGGATGGCGGTGGCAAGCGCCAAAGCGAAGAGGAGGGCGCGCGGTTGAAGTCGTGGCATGGGCGGGCGAGGTCATGGTGGTTGCGCTTATTCTATGCAGCGCATGCTTGGCTGGACGCGCCGGCGGAAAAGAATCAGCGGCTTGAGCGATGCAAGGTGGGCAACCCGTGTCCACCTTCGACGATGACCCGCGGTGTCTTCAATGGCGCGTGTGCTCTTCAGGCCTCAGGGTCAACACGCGGACCCCATCGCGCGTCACGGCCACCGTATGCTCGAACTGCGCCGACAACTGCCCGTCGCGGGTGACCACGGTCCAGCCATCGTCTTCGGTGTGCACCGCGCGGCGGCCCTGGTTCAGCATCGGCTCGATCGTGAAGACCATGCCTTCGCGCAGCACCAGGCCGGTGCGCGGCTGGCCCCAGTGGAGCACCTGGGGCGGCTCGTGCATCTCGCGGCCGATCCCGTGGCCGCAATATTCGCGCACCACCGCATAGCCGTTGCGGCGCGCGTGGCGCTCGATCGCGTGGCCGATGTCGCCCAGCCGGGCCCCGGGCCGCACGGCCTTGATCCCTTTCCACATCGCTTCGTAGGTCACCTGCACCAGCCGCTGCGCCAGCGGCGACACCTCGCCTACCAGGTAGGTCTTGCTGGAGTCGGCGATGTAACCATTCTTTTCCAGCGTGATGTCGAAGTTGACGATGTCGCCAGCCTGCAGGATGTCCGACGCCGACGGTACGCCGTGGCAGACGACGTGGTTGCGCGAGGCGTTCAGCGCGTAGGCATAGCCGTACTGGCCCTTGCTGGCGGGACGCGCCGCCAGGGTGTCGACGATGTAGCGTTCGGCCAGGTCGTTGACGGCCATGGTCGACATGCCGGCGAGCTCGAGTTTGTCCAGTTCGCCGAACACCGCGGCCAGCAGCTTGCCGGCTTCCGCCATCAGGGCGATCTCTTCGGGGCGCTTCGTCATGCTAGGCGACCCGGATGGTTTGCGTCACCACACCGGCCGCGCGCAATTCGCGGGCGACGATTTCGTTGAAGCTCAGGGTCGGGTTCATTTCGCTCAGCATGCCGATCTTGAGCCAGAAGGCCGCCTGTGCATTGATCGAGCGGACCGACACCGTACTGGCCTTGCGCAGCTGGTCGTGCAGCTCATCGTCGATGTTCACGATTCCCATGATATGTTCCATATATTGATAATATACGAATCATATATTGACGGGGCGCGCGATGCAAGCGCGGAGTTCTTCGGGTGTATCAGTCGCGGAAATCGACGCTGGCGCTGCCGTGGCGGCTGAGCTCGCGCCTTTCCGGGTTGCCGTAGACGGTGGCGTCGCCACTGCCGGACAACTCGACTTTCACTTCGCGGCTGGCGTACACGGTGCTGGTGCCCGAGCCGGTATGCGACAGATGGACTTCCTCGGCGCGCAGGTGGCGCGCATCCATTTCGCCCGATCCGCGCAGCTCGGCATGCAGCTCGCGCGTGGCGCCGACCAGGGTCAGGTTGCCGGAGCCGACGCTTTCTGCCGTGACGCTTTCGCTGCTGCCGCCGGTCACTTCCAGGTCGCCGCTGCCGTGCAGGGCGATCAGGTTGTCGCGGTAGCGGCCATTGAAGCGCAGGGTGCCGCTGCCGCCCAGGCCCAGGTCGATGCGCTCGCCGGCGAAGCCGCTCACGGTGGCGTCGCCACTGCCGTTGACGTGCAGCGACGCCAGCACCGGCAGCGTGAGCGTGACTTCGATCGGCTGGCGGTGACGCAGCAGGATGCCGCGCGGGCCGATGTGCAGGGTGCCGCCTTCGCTACTGGTGTCGATGTTGGCCAGCAGGCGCTGCTCGCCACGCACTTCGAGGGCGGCCTCCGGTCCCTGGCGCAGGGTCAGGTTGATCGGGCCGTTCAGGTCGACCGCGCTGGTGCCGGCGGCCAGTGGGCGCTTGTCGGTGGCCAGCAGGCGGCTGCCGGGGCTGGACGGACCATCGGCACCATGGGCGCGCAGCACGGTGTAGGCGGCGCCGATCAGGGCAAAGGCGAGCAGCAGCAGGGCGAAGCCGGTCTTGAGGAGGGCGCGCATAGGATCTCAGTGTCCGGCCAGCAGGGAACGGTTCATGTGCAGATAGCGTTTCAGGCCGACCAGGGTGTAGCGGGTGACCACGAGCGACACCAGGAACAGGGCGATCCCGCCCAGTACCATGCCCAGGCCGACGGCGGTCTGGGTGGTGCGCGATTCGGCGTCCATCTCGGTGCTGATGCGCAGCGAGCCGTCGGTTACCGCTTCGGCACCGCGCCGGACGCGCGAGCCATCGCGGTCGCGGGCATCGTCCGTGCCAGGGTGGTCCTGGCTGACCTGGATGTCGCCTTGGCCGATGGTGATCCGGGTCTGGTGCTCGCCATGGCTGTCGGGATCGATCGTGACGAAGCGCGCCGGCCAGTCCAGCACCAGCTCGTTGGTGCCGGCCAGGCCGCTCGAGGTGGTGAGTACCCCGCCCAGGTAAAACGCCAGCGCGCATACGTACAGCGAAAACAGCAACGCCGAATACACGATCGCCGGCACGATCATGAACAGGTTGAAGATCGCCAGGCCGAGCGCGGACACCATCACGCGCGGCAGCCTGGCCCTGTCCTTCTTTTGCGGCAGGGTCCGGGCCTGGATTGCGGCCGGTTTTGTTGCCGCTGACAGGGTGTCCAGGTGGGCATTGGCGCGCAGGGTCATGGCGATCCGGCCCGGATCGTCCAGTTCGCGTCCCACGTCCTCTTCGCTGCGGCCGAGGTTGACGCCGTCGACGAAGCGCTGCTCGTAATAGGCGAGGGTGCGCGCCTGCAGCTCGGGCGGCAGGCCCAGCATGGCGCGCTTGAGCGCCTCGAGGAATTCCAGTTTGCCCATAGGGTCCCGGTAGCCGGCAAGAGTTTGCATGCTGCCAGACTACGCCAGGCGCATTGCGGCCGCCATCGCCGTGCGACAGGGTGCAGGAATCGTGGAGCAGGCCGCTCCATTGGGCGACGGGCGCATGCTCATGCGTGGGCGCCGTCCAGCGCGCGCGCCGCCTGCAAGCCGCTGCGCACCGCCGATTCCAGCGTGGCCGGATACTCGCCGGCCGTGTAATCCCCGGCCAGCACCAGGCCCGGCAGCCCGGTGGCGTTCTGCGGCCGCGCCAGCCCCGGCGTGCAGGCGAAGGTGGCGCGCTTTTCCGTGATCACCTGCTGCCAGCCCGGGTGCGCGAGGACCGGGTTGCCGAAGCTGGTCGCCAGTTGGGCGGCAACCTGCGCCGCGAGTGCATCGCGCGCCAGGCCGGCTGCTTCGCTTGCGCCGCTGATCACCACCGCCAGCAAACCGGCCTGTCCAGGGTCGAGCTGGCCGCGGTCGAACACGAACTGGCCCCAGTGGCCGCGCGCCGGCTCGTCGAGCAGGGCGCAGAAGGGCAGCGGCAGGCGCAGCGCCGGGTCGTACTGCAGGTAGACGGTGGAAATCGGCTCGTAGGCGAAAGCGTCGAGCTGGCCGGCCAGCGCATCCATGCCGGGCAGGGTAAGCAGCATCGCCGCTGCCTGCCAGGGTGCCATGGCCAGCACCACGCCGTCGTATTTGCCGCAGCCGGCATTCGTGCCCACGCGCCAGCGCCCGTCCTCGCCCTCGAGGGTGTCGACGCGGGCACCGGTCAGGACCTTGCCGCCGCGCCCCTCGATATGGCGGCGCGCGGCGTCCGGGAACAGCGCGTCCAGTAGCAGGCGCGGCACCAGCATGTCGGAGGCGGTCCGCCTGGCGCCGAGGCTGTCGCGCAGGACGGCCAGGAATACCCGGGCCGAGGCATGCCCGGGGGCGGTGTTCAGCGCGGCCAGGCACAGCGGCCGCCACATGAGGCGGATCAGGTCCGGGGTCTGGTCGAAGCGCTCCAGCAGCTCGGCCACGCTGCAATCGGTGTGCAGCTGCCAGCCCATCCAGCGCGCCGTCGTCGAAAAGCGCGCCAGCGCGAGCTTGTCGGCGCGCGCCAGGCCTTTCGCGCGCAGCAGGGCCACCAGCATGTGCAGCGGCGCAGGCAGCGGCGGCGCCACGAAATCCATCAAGCCCTGGCCGGGCGGGTAGCGCATTTGCAGGGGCATGCGCAGCAGGGCCTGACGCGCATCGACCTTCAGGCGGCGCAGCAGGCCGAGGGTCTGGTCGTAGGCGCCGAGCAGGATGTGCTGGCCGTTGTCAAGCTGGCGGCCCTGGGCATCGACGGCGCGGGCGCGGCCGCCGAGGGTGCGCGCCGCTTCGTACAGGGTGACGGCGTGGCCGGCGTCGGCCAGGGTCACGGCTGCGGCGCAACCGGCCCAGCCGCCGCCGATCACGGCATATGAGCGTGGCGCCGCCTTCCTAGTTGCGGACATAGGTCTTCCACGCCAGCCACAGTTTGCGCAGCGGCGTCAGCGAGATGCGCTGGGTGAGGACGTGGAAACCGTCGCGCTCGACCTCGTCGAGCACGGTGCGGTAGATCGCCGCCATCATCAGTCCGGGACGCTGGGCGCGCCGGTCCTGTTGCGGCAGGAGGGCCATGGCTTCGTCGTAGGTCGCGCGCGCGCGGTCGGCCTGGAATTTCATCAGCGCCTCGAACTTCTCGCTGTGGCGCGCGTTCAGCAGGTCGGCCGCGGTGACGCCATGCTGCTGCAATTCGTTGACCGGCAGGTAGATGCGGCCCTTGCGCGCGTCTTCGCCGACGTCGCGGATGATGTTCGTGAGCTGGAAGGCCAGCCCCAGTTTTTCCGCATATGCCAGCGTCTTCGGATCGGTCACGCCGAAGATGCTGGCCGACAGGATGCCGACCACGCCGGCCACGTGCCAGCAATACTTGCGCAGGCCCGGGTAGTCGAGGTAGCGCGACTGGTCGAGGTCCATCTCCATGCCGTCGATGATGGCCTGCAGGTGTTCCTGCTTCAGCTCGTACACGGCCAGGTGCGGACGCAGCGCCAGCATCACCGGGTGGGTCGGCGCGCCGTCGGCCGCGTACATGCTTGCGACTTCGCCGCGCCACCAGGCCAGCTTGATGCGCGCCAGCGAGCCGTCGCTGGCCTCGTCGACGGTGTCGTCGACTTCCCGGCAGAACGCATACAGCGCCGTGATCGCGCGCCGGCGTTCCGGCGGCAGGAACAGGAAGCTGTAATAAAAACTGGAGCCGCTCTGGACGGTCTTTTGTTGGCAGTATTCGTCGGGAGACATATTAAGATGCTGATTCCTGGAGCAAGTCCGCTATTCTATATCCGATCGGCGCCCGGATGAGGGCGCAGGGGCGCATTTCCCTGCCAGCCTACATCGTCAGTGCGCGCCAACCCACCGCCAGCCAGTCCGGCCGCCGCAGCCTGGGACGGCGTGCGAATACGTCGTAATCGACCCTTTCGACCGCTTCCAGGATGCGCAAGCCGCCCTGCACGATCATGCGCAGCTCCCAGCCGATGCGGCCCGGCAGGCGCCTGGCGAGCGGTGCGCCTTCCAGCATCAGCGCGCGCGCGCGTTCCACCTCGAAGCGCATCAGCGCGCGCCACGCTTCGCCCTGGCGGCCGGCGCGGATATCGTCTTCGCCCACGCCGAAGCGCCGCAAATCTTCCAGCGGCAGGTAGATGCGGCCCTTGCCGATGTCGATCGCGACGTCCTGCCAGAAGTTGATCAGCTGGAGAGCGCTGCAGATGGCATCGGACTGGCGCAGGCTGAGCGGATCGCCCACACCGTACAGGGCCAGCATCAGGCGGCCGACCGGGTCGGCCGAGCGGCGGCAGTAATCGAGCAGGCTGGCGTAGTCGGGGTAGCGGGTCGTCACGACGTCCTGGCAGAAGGCGCTCAGCAGGTTGCGGAGCGGCTGCAGGTCGAGGCGGTAGCTGGCGACGACGCCCGCCAGGCGCCCGAACATCGGATCGGCTTGCGGGCTGCCAGCGGCGATGCCGTCCAGCGCGCTGTCGTAGGCGGCGAGCGCGGCCAGGCGCTCTTCCGGAGTAGGGTCGCCCTCGTCGGCGAGGTCGTCGGCGCTGCGCGCGAAGGCATAGATCGCTTCCACTGCCGGGCGCAGGCGGCGCGGCAGCAGGATCGAAGCGACGGGAAAATTTTCGTAGTGGTCGACGGCCATGGTGACAAGGTGTTTAGCCTGCTGATCATAAAGTCAACTATTGGCTTGCATGCATGATTATAATTGCTGGACTCAAATATAAGAACCGCCCGGTGATCCTGCCCGGGCCACCGAGGAAGACACCGTGCCCGTCCGCGCATTTCATACGCCCCTGCTGTTGCCCAAGCTGTTGCCCCTGCTCTTACCCCTGCTGTTGTCCGCAGTCCTGACAGCCTGCTCCAAACCCGCGCCACCCCCAGCCGACGTGCGTCCCGTGCGCGCCATGACCCTGACTGCGGCGGCCGCCGGCAGCAGCGCCGAGTTTTCCGGCGACGTGCGTCCGCGCTACGAATCGCACCTGGGCTTTCGCGTCGGCGGCAAGATCAGCGCGCGCAAGGTGGATGTCGGCACCGTGGTGCAGCGCGGCAGCCTGCTGATGCAGCTGGACCCGCAAGACCTGCGCCTCGGCCAGGCCCAGGCCCAGGCGGCCCTGCGCGCGGCCGAGACCAATTTCGAGTTGGCGCAGGCGGAACTCAAGCGCTACCAGGGCTTGCGCGCCCAGAATTTCGTCAGCCAGGCGGTGCTCGACGAAAAAGTGGCGGCGGCGCGCTCCAGCGAGTCCAACGTCGAATCCAGCCGTGCCGCGCTGCGCGCGCAGAGCAACCAGACCGGCTATGCCAGCCTGGTGTCGGACGTCGACGGCGTGGTCACGGCGATCGACGCCGAGGTCGGCCAGGTCGTGGCCGCCGGCACGCCGGTGGTGCGCGTGGCCCGCACCGACGAAAAGGAAGTCGTGATCGGTGTTCCGGAAGACCAGGTGGGCGCGCTGCGCAAGGTAAGCGAGATCCGGGTGAAGCTGTGGGCCGACCCGAATGCGAGCATCGCGGGACGCATCCGTGAAGTGTCGCCGATGGCCGATCCGGCCACGCGCACTTATATGGTGAAGGTGACGGTGCCGGCGCGCGAGGACGTGCGCCTGGGCATGACGGCGGTGGTGCAACTGCTGCAGCGCGCCGACGGCGCCGATGCCGCCCGCTTGCGCGTGCCGACTTCGGCGCTGTACCAGGACAAGGGCGTGACCTCGGTCTGGATCGTGGAAAACGGCGCCGTCCACCTCAAGCCGGTACAGGTGGGTGGGGTATCGGGCAACGATGTGGTGCTGGCGGGCGGCGTGCGTGCCGGCCAGGTCGTGGTGACGGCTGGCGTCAATCTGCTGAAGGAAGGCCAGAAGGTCAAGATCCTGACCGCGGACGTGGCGCGCCGTGCCGATGCCGAGGCGGAAGCGGCGGGCAGGACCGACGCGGCTGGCACGGCGCCGGCCGTAGCGCCCGCACCTTCCGCTGCTGCGGCAGCTCCAGTGTCGACGGCGGGCGCAGGTGCCGCTGTGGCTGGCGTCGCCGCCGCCGGAACCGCCGCGGCGGCCAAGGCCATGCCATCGAAGGCGGCTGCGGAAAAGAAAAAAGAACCCGCCAAGGCATCCAGGAAGGAGCCGGCGAAAAAGTCCGGCGAGCACGCCAGGAAGAAGGCCGAGAAGAGTAGCCGCAGCCACGCCGACAAGAGGTCCGCGAAGCGCGCGGACAAACATGGCCGCAAGCACGCCGTCGCCCACGCGGGAGCCGGCAAATGAGCGGCAGGGGTTTTAATCTGTCGCGCTGGGCCCTTGAACACATCCCGCTCACGCGCTACCTGATCGCGGCGCTGCTGATCGGCGGCGTCCTGAGCTACAACGTGCTGGGCCAGGACGAGGATCCGCCCTTCACCTTCCGCGTGATGGTGCTCACCGCCTACTGGCCTGGCGCCACCGCGGTGCAGATGGCGCAGCAGGTCACCGACAAGCTCGAACGCAAGCTGCAGGAAACGCCCTCGGTCGACAAGATCTCCAGCTTTTCCAAGCCTGGCGAGACCACGATCATCCTCGAGCTGAAGGAATCGACGGCACCGAAGGACGTGCCGCCGACCTGGTACCAGGTGCGCAAGAAGGTCGGCGATATCGTGGCCACGCTGCCGGCCGGCGTGGTGGGGCCCTACTTCAACGATGAATTCGGCGACACCTACGGCTCCATCTTCGCCCTGTCCGGCGACGGCTTCACCTATGCCGAGATGCGTGATTACGCCGACTTCGTCCGCCAGCAGCTGCTGGCGGTGCCGCTGGTGGCCAAGGTCGAGCAGTTCGGGGTGCAGGAAGAAAAGGTCAACATCCTGTTCTCCCAGCAGAAGTTCGCCCAGCTCGGCGTCCCTGTGGATGCCATCGTCAACCAGATCGCGACCCAGAACGGCATCGAGGCATCCGGCGTGTTGGTGACGCCCGGCGAGAACCTGCAGGTGCGCGTCACGGGCGGACTCAAAACGACCAGGGACCTTGAAGAGCTGAGCCTGCGCGCCAACGGCACCACCTTCCGCCTCGGCGACTTCGCAAGCGTGCAGCGCGCCTACCAGGATCCGCCGCACGACAAGATGCGCTTCAACGGCAAGGACGTGATCGGCCTGGGCGTGTCGATGGAAAAGGGCGGCAACATCATCCAGCTCGGCGAAGGCCTGGAAGCGACCGTGAGCCGTATTCGCGCCCAGCTGCCGGTGGGGATCGAGCTGGAACGCGTATCGAACCAGCCGGCCGCCGTCACCGCCTCGGTCAGCGAATTCATGCACACGCTGGTGGAAGCGGTGGTGATCGTGCTGCTGGTCTCCTTCGTGGCCCTGGGCCTGCACAGCAAGCCGAAGCTGCGCCTGGACGTGCGTCCCGGCCTGGTGGTGGCGCTGACCATCCCGCTGGTGCTGGCGATCACCTTCGTGTTCATGCGGATTTTCGATATCTCGCTGCACAAGGTGTCGCTGGGCGCGCTGATCATCGCGCTCGGGCTGCTGGTCGACGATGCCATCATCGCGGTCGAAATGATGGTGCGCAAGATGGAGGAGGGGATGTCGCGCTTCGAGGCGGCCACCTTCGCCTACACCTCGACGGCCTTCCCGATGCTGACCGGGACCCTGATCACGGCGGCCGGCTTCCTGCCGATCGGGCTGGCCAAGTCGACGGCCGGCGAGTACACCTTCTCGATGTTCTCGGTGAATGCGATCGCCCTGATCGTCTCCTGGGTGGTGGCCGTCACCTTCACCCCCTACATCGGTTTCATCCTGTTACGCGTGCAGCCGCATGCGCCGGGCGAAGCCTCGCACCACGACGTGTTCGACACGCCGGCCTACCGGCGCTTCCGCCGCCTGGTGAACTGGTGCGTGGAGTGGCGCATGACGACGATCGTGCTGTCGCTGGCCGTGTTCGCGCTGGGCGTGTTCGGTTTCAAGTTCATCGAAAAGCAGTTCTTCCCGGATTCCAGCCGCCCCGAGTTGATGGTGGAGATGTGGACGCCGGAGGGCACCAGCTTCGCCGTCAACGAAGCGCTGGCGAAGAAATTCGAAGCCTTCGTGCGGCGCCAGCCGGAGCTGGACAGCGTGACGAGTTATATCGGCACCGGCAGCCCGCGCTTCTACCTGCCGCTGGACCAGATCTTCCCGGCCTCGAACGTGTCGCAGTTCGTGGTGCTGCCGAAGACCCTGGCCGGGCGCGAAACCCTGCTGCGCAAGATCCAGGATGTGTTCAAGAACGATTTCCCGGAAGTGCGCGGACGCGTCAAATTGCTGCCGAATGGGCCGCCGGTGCCTTACCCTGTGCAGTTCCGCGTGACCGGCCCTGACATCGCCGTGGTGCGGCGCCTGGCCGACCAGGTCAAGGACATCGTGCGTGCCAATCCGAACACCGTCGGCGTCAACGACAACTGGAACGAGGCGGTCAAGGTGCTGCGCCTGGACCTCGACCAGGACAAGTTGCGCGCGCTGGGCGTCACCTCGCAGGCGGTGCGGCGCACGGTGGCGACGGTGCTGGCCGGGACCACCATCGGCCAGTTCCGCGAATCGAACCGCCTGATCGACATCGTGGTGCGCCAGCCTCTGGCCGAGCGCTCGACCATGTCGGTGCTGGCCAATACCAACGTCGCCACCGCCACCGGCAAGCCGGTGCCACTGTCGCAACTGGCGCGCATCGAATTCGTGTGGGAGCCGGGTGTGGTGTGGCGCGAGTGGCGCGAGTGGGCGATCATGGTCCAGTCCGACGTCATCGAAGGCATCCAGGGGCCTACCGTCTCGACTCAGCTCGACGACAAGCTGGCCGCGTTGCGCGCAGGTCTGCCGGCTGGCTACCGCATCAAGCTGGAGGGCGCCGCCGCCGACAGTGCGGAAGCCGAAGCCTCGATCGCGACCAACGTGCCGCTGGTGCTGTTCCTGGTGTTCACGCTGTTGATGCTGCAGCTGCACAGCTTTTCGCGTTCGCTGCTGGTCTTCCTCACCGGGCCGCTGGGCGTGGCGGGGGCGGCGATGGCGCTGCTGGTGCTGGGGCGGCCGTTCGGCTTCGTCGCTAACCTGGGCGTGATCGCGCTGTTCGGCATGATCATCCGCAATTCGGTGATCCTGGTCGACCAGATCGAAACCGATATCGCGGCAGGGGTGCCGGCCTGGGATGCGGTGGTCGAGTCGGCAGTGCGGCGCTGCCGGCCGATCCTGCTGACCGCGGCCGCCGCGGCGCTGGCCATGATTCCGCTGTCGCGTTCCGTCTTCTGGGGACCGATGGCGGTGGCGATCATGGGGGGCTTGCTGGTGGCGACGGCGTTGACGCTTTTATTCCTGCCGGCGCTGTACGCCGCGTGGTTCCGTGTGAAAAAGCCGCTTAATCCGTAGGGTGGGCTCCTCGAGCCCACGCGGAAGTCGCAGGTACGCAAACGTCCGCATGGGTAAGGGGTGGCCACCCTGCGGCATTCGTATGCCTAAGTAGTTGAATTGGCGGATAAAAATCCCGACTATAAAAACTGGCTAACTCAGCAATACCGCACGATTTAAAAATCGTCCAATGCTGTCAGAAAATCCAGTAAAATATCGGGTTGAAGTTGTAGCCCCTAAACAATGGAATGCAGGGCGGCCGGGTGGATGATCGGGCGCCCTTTGTTTTTGTGGCAAGATGCAATCCTGCGCGAGGATGGCGAAATTGGTAGACGCACCAGGTTTAGGTCCTGACGCCAGCAATGGTGTGGGGGTTCGAGTCCCCCTCCTCGCACCACGAATAATTATTTTTTTGGACGATTTTTACAATGGCAACTGCAGTCGAAAACCTGGGTAAACTCGAGCGTCGCCTGACGCTCACTTTTCCGCTGAGCGACGTTCGTACGGAAGTTGAAAAGCGCCTCAAGCAGCAGGCCAAGACCGCACGTGCTCCTGGCTTCCGTCCGGGCAAGGTGCCGCTCAAGATGGTCGCTGCCCAGTATGGCTACCAGATCGAGTCCGACGTGCTGAACGACCGCGTGGGCGCAGCCTTCAGCCAGGCCGCCACCGAAGCCGAGCTGCGCGTTGCCGGCATGCCGAAAATCGAACCGAAACAAGACGCACCGGAAGGCATGCTGGCCTTCGACGCGACTTTCGAAGTCTACCCGGAAGTCACCCTGCCTGAGCTGGCCGGGATGGAAATCGAAACCGTCACCGCCGACGTCACCGACGCCGAAATCGACAAGACCATCGACATCCTGCGCAAGCAGCGCGTCCACTTCCACACCAAGGGCGAATCCGGCGAGCACGGCGACGGCGGCGAAGCCGTTGCCGCCAATGGCGACCGCGTGACCGTCGACTTCGTCGGCGTGATCGATGGCGTCGAGTTCCCGGGCGGCAAGGCGGAAGACTACGCCTTCGTGCTGGGCGAAGGCCGCATGCTGCCGGAATTCGAAGCCGCGACCGTCGGCCTGAAAGTCGGCGAGAGCAAGACCTTCCCGCTGGCCTTCCCGGAAGACTACCATGGCAAGGACGTGGCCGGTAAAACCGCCGAGTTCACCATCACCCTGAAGCAGCTGGAATGGGCGCACCTGCCGGAAATCGACGGCGAATTCGCCAAGTCGCTGGGCATCGAAGACGGCAGCGTCGAGAAAATGCGCGAAGACATCAAGGTCAACCTGGAGCGTGAAGTGAAGGCCCGCATCAAGGCCCGCAACAAGGAAGCCGTGATGGACGCGCTGGTCAAGCACACCGAAATGGACGTGCCGCAAGTCATGGTTGCTCAGGATTCCGAGCGCCTGGCCGAGCAGACCCGCCAGGACATGGCCGGCCGCGGCATGGACGTCAAGAGCCTGCCGTTCCCGGCCGAGATGTTTGCCACCAAGGCCGAGCGCCGCGTGCGCCTGGGCCTGATCCTGTCGCAACTGGTCGGTGACAACAACCTGCAAGCCACCCAGGACCAGGTGAAAGCACAGATCGAAGACTTCGCGCAAAGCTACGAAGATCCGAAAGAAGTCCTGAAGTACTACTATAGCGATCGTCGTCGCCTGAGCGAAGTCGAAGCTCTTGTATTGGAAGAAAACGTCGTTAACTATGTGCTTGGCAAAGCAAAGGTGGCCCCGAAAGGCATCGCCTTTGACGAACTGATGGGAAGTGCCGGACAGGCATAATTCCTTGAAGGAGCCTCGATAAACAGGTTCCGCGGCCTAAATGGGCCTCGAGAAACCGTAGCGAGCATCGCAGGCCGACAATGCGACGCGCAGCAGGTTTATCGAGGTCCCCCCGCAACTTCTTTACAAGGATAATGACAGGTATGAATCGTAATCCCGCATTGGATACCCAAGCCCTCGGCCTCGTGCCGATGGTGATCGAGCAGAGCGGTCGTGGCGAGCGCGCCTACGATATCTACTCGCGCCTGCTGAAAGAGCGTGTGATTTTCCTGGTCGGTCCTGTCAACGACCAGATGGCCAACCTGATCGTTGCCCAGCTGCTGTTCCTGGAAAGCGAAAATCCTGACAAGGATATTTCGCTGTACATCAATTCCCCTGGTGGTTCGGTTTCGGCTGGCCTGGCGATCTTCGACACCATGAACTTCATCAAGCCGGACGTGTCGACCCTGTGCACCGGCCTGGCCGCGTCGATGGGTGCCTTCCTGCTGGCGGCGGGCGCCAAGGGCAAGCGTTTCTCGCTGCCGAACTCGCGCGTCATGATTCACCAGCCGTCGGGCGGTTCGCAGGGCATGGCATCGGACATCGAGATCCAGGCCAAGGAAATCCTGTACCTGCGCGAACGCCTGGCACGCATCATGGCCGACAACACCGGCCAGACGATCGAGCAAATCCACAAGGACACCGACCGCGACCGTTTCATGTCCGCCGAGGAATCCGTCGAGTATGGGCTGATCGACCGGGTGCTGACCAGCCGCGCATAAGTGTCTGAAATGAGCGTCTGACATAAGCAACCCTCAATTGTTGCTCAAAACGCCCGGGCGCGACAGCGGTTCGGGCGTTTTATTTTTAAATCGAGTAGCATGGAGAGGTAAGCGCTTGTTGCGTCCCCGTATTAGCGTTATATTTATTGCAATTCAACAGAAACCTGCCCATGTCTGACAAAAAATCCTCAAGCGGCGAAAAACTCCTGTACTGCTCGTTCTGCGGCAAGAGCCAGCACGAGGTCAAGAAGCTGATCGCAGGCCCTTCGGTCTTCATCTGCGACGAATGCATCGACCTGTGCAACGACATCATCCGCGATGAGACCTCGAACGTCGAAACGGTGGCGGGCGCCAAGTCCGACCTGCCGACGCCGCACGAGATCAGCGAGCTGCTGGATCAATACGTGATCGGCCAGCAGACGGCCAAGCGCATTCTGTCGGTCGCTGTATACAATCACTACAAGCGCCTGAAGCACCTCGGCAAGAAGGACGAGGTCGAGCTGGCCAAGAGCAACATCCTGCTGGTCGGCCCCACCGGCTCCGGCAAGACGCTGCTGGCCCAGACCCTGGCGCGCATGCTCAACGTCCCCTTCGTGATCGCCGACGCGACCACGCTGACCGAAGCCGGCTATGTCGGCGAGGACGTCGAGAACATCATCCAGAAGTTGCTGCAGAGCTGCAACTACGAAGTCGAAAAAGCCCAGCGCGGCATCGTCTACATCGACGAAATCGACAAGATTTCGCGTAAATCCGACAACCCGTCGATCACGCGCGACGTGTCGGGCGAGGGCGTGCAGCAGGCACTGCTGAAGCTGATCGAAGGCACGATGGCTTCGGTGCCGCCGCAGGGTGGGCGCAAGCATCCGAACCAGGATTTCGTCCAGATCGACACGACCAACATCATGTTCATCTGCGGCGGCGCCTTCGACGGCCTGGCCAAAGTGATCCAGAACCGTTCGGAAAAGAGCGGCATCGGCTTTGCCGCCTCGGTCAAGAGCCCGAGCGAGCGCACCAACAGCGACGTGCTGCTGGATGCCGAGCCGGAAGACCTGATCAAGTTCGGCCTGATTCCGGAACTGGTCGGCCGTCTGCCGGTGGTGGCCGCGTTGAGCGAACTGACCGAGGAAGCGCTGATCCAGATCCTGATCGAGCCGAAGAACGCCCTGATCAAGCAGTATTCGAAACTGCTGGAAATGGAAGGCGCCGAACTGGAAATCCGCCCGGCGGCCCTGCATGCGATCGCCAAGAAGGCGCTGGCACGCAAGACCGGCGCGCGCGGCCTGCGTTCGATCCTGGAACACGCCTTGCTGGACGTGATGTACGAACTGCCGAGCCAGCAAAACGTGCAGAAAGTGGTGATCGATGAAAATACGATCACGAATGGCGCCAAGCCTTTGCTGATTTATAGCGAAACGCCAAAAGTTTCCGGAGAAAATTAAACTTTCCGGGCACAAAACCCGCAAACACGCT